>Ga0194135_10001028_pt1 | contig 16319 bp, 17 predicted proteins | sample LitLau_LLRF_2013_FD_134024 | JGI IMG/M metagenome (GOLD analysis project Ga0194135, IMG submission 134024) | Freshwater sediment microbial communities in response to fracking from North America - Little Laurel Run_MetaG_LLRF_2013 (version 2) | ecosystem: Environmental > Aquatic > Freshwater >...
AAAATATTGGAGAAATATTATTAAGGTTGCAAAATAAGTTTTATACTAAAAAAAGAGAAGTTATTACTGAGGAAATTAAAAATAAATTATATATAAATAAATATTGCGTTCAATGTAAAATTACAGAGAATTTAGAAATTGACCATATAATTCCAATAAGTAAAGGAGGAACAAACAAAATTAAAAATTTACAGTTGCTATGTAGAGATTGTCATAAAGAAAAATCTAGAGCAGAAGCAGAAGATGGAGAGTATGTTTTAAAAATCCCGCATCAATCAAATTTTTGTATTTCAACTAAAAAAATTATAGATTCTATAGAATTTAATAAGGCTTCATTTTCTTTTAGATATAATTTTAATAATAATGATTTTCCAATTAAAGAAATAGATAGAATTAAAAGCAGAAGAAATAATTTAATTAATGAGGAATATCAATTTTGTGTATATTCTTGTTTAGATAACATCGAATTGTTTAATCAAAAAATAATAACTGGGTTTTATTATGTAAATACTTCTAATTTTCTGCCATTAAATGGAAACGGATGGTATTACTCAGGGTTAGTTAAATATTGTTTAGAACAAAAAATTATAAAATTAATTGATATTCAATTTCAGTTTATTCCTTCGACTATATTACCAGCTTCTCATTTTAAAGATTTTGTTAATCATATTCTTGAAGTTTTTACTTATCACGAAACTATTGATGAAAATAAAAAGAAAATAATAGGTAAGCTTCCTATTAATTCATTAGTTGGCGTGTTTGGCAGGCGTGATAGTGAATACGTTGTATCGCAAAGTTGCGCGAAGAATTCAAAAGATGAAATTAATGCATATAAAAGTAAAATTGGTAAATCTATTGAGTTTAAAATTGAAGATACTAATTTTTGTTCTATAAATGGATATGGAAATATAAAATCATTACAAAGTTATTACCCAATTTATGCACAGATTCTAGATATAGAAAATTTAGAGTTACATAAAATGACGCAAATGTTAAAAAATAATGATTATGAAGTTTTAGCAGTTAAAACTGATGCAGTTCTTTATCGAAAAACAAGAGAAGAACAAGAAGACCATTATGATGTGACTGATTATAAGTATAAAGATGGAACTAATAAAATGAAAAATGAAGAAAAAGAACCTAAGCTACCAACTGAAAATAGAACATTCGAAACTGATTTAAATAATGCTAAAAAAATGAGACGTCAAAAGAAATTTTATAATATTGAAAAATATGAGACAATAACGGATTTTAAAACTAATGATGATTGGGACGAATTGAGCGATAAAATAATAAAATCTAATAAAGGGTGTTTAATTTTGGGAAGTGCGGGCGTTGGAAAATCATCGCTAATTAATCGAATAAATGAAAAATTAAAATTAATACATAAGGATTATGAAATAGTTGTTTTATCGCCAACAAACAAAAGTGCGATTATAGTAAATGGTCAAACGCTTGATTTGTTCTGCAATTTAAACAAATTGAAAAAAACGGCATCTAAAACCTCAAATATAATTAAATATGTATTTGTGGATGAGATTTCTATGATGAAAGAGTGTTTTTACCAAGAACTATTAAATTATAAATTCAGTAATTCAAATATAAAATTTATCTTAAGTGGGGATTTCTACCAGTTATGCCCAGTCAATGACCAGATACAAAAAGGTCAAAATTTTAAAAGATTATTAAAAAAATATAGAAAAGAAACAGCCTTATATGAATATTCAAAAGCAATATATGAATTAGTTGATGGTGTAAAAATTACATTAACCGAATGCAAACGAAGCAATACAGATTTATATGATATAAATGAAAATGTAAAAGTTGGTAAAAAAGTTGATATTAGTAGATTTAAAGATGATAGAACAAGTTATAAAAACCTTGCTTTTACAAATCAAAAATGTAGAGAAATAAATTTAAAATGTTCTGAGAATTTTATAAATGAACATAATTATAGTTATAATGAAATTAAGGAGTATCAATATGATAAAAATAGCATAAATTATAAATTATCTATAGGAATGCCAGTAATATGTAAAAAGAATAATAAAAAATTGAATATAATAAATAACGCATCATATGAAGTTTTAAGTATAGAATCTAATGAAATAATTTTAAAAATTGAAGATGAAGTTAGGCCAATTCCATTAAATGAATTTAATATATATTTTGGGCTTGCATTCTGTATAACTATTCACAAATCACAGGGAGAAACTTATGATGAACATTATGTTATCCACGAATGGAATAAAATGAAATGGAATAATTCATTAAAATACGTTGCAATGTCAAGAGCTACTAAAATAGAATATATAAGTATATATGATGAGTGAGTCTTTTCAAACAATTGAAGAATTATATAAAAATAATTATTACCCAGGCTTAAATAAATTATATCAAATTTGTAAAAAAGCAGGGTTAAATCTTACATATAAACAAATTAAAAATTTTCTTGATTCACAAACCACAGCACAATTACATAAAGTAACGATTCCAAGACAAAAGAGTATTACAGCTACACATATTAATGAAGGGTGGCAATTAGATTTAGTTGATTATTCAAAAATTTCAAAAAATAATAACGGAGTAAAATGGCTACTTGTTGTTGTTGATATATTTAGTAGATATGCATTTATTGAACCAATGAAAAATAAAACAGCAGAAGAAACAGCTGAAGCTTTTGAAAAAATTATTAATTCTAGAAATAAACCAATTTATATTTTTCACGATATGGGAGGAGAATTTAAAGGAAAATTTTTAAAGCTTGTAAAGGAGAATGATATAATAAATATTGAGAACAGGGCAGATTACCATCGTCCTTTAGGTATCGTTGATAGATTTTGTAAAACTTTTAAAACTATGATTTCTAAGCTTCAAACTGAACGAGGAAATACAAAATACATAGATGAACTACAAAATATAGTTAATTATTATAACAATTCATCGAAGTCATCAATAAATAAGCATACGCCAACAGAAATATTTAGTGGTAGATTCAATGATGAAATAAAACAAATAAATTTACAAAAGATTGAACGAAATATTGAAATAAATAAAAATAAAATTATTATTAAAGTCGGCGATAAGGTTCGTTTAAAAACTGATAAGAATAATTTCAGCAAAGGTTACGATTGGAACTATTTACCTGATATTTTCGAAGTTAAAAAAACAAATTTCGAGACATCTCTGTTAGATAATGGTCATTCTTATTATAACAGGGATTTGCTAGTAATTCCAAAAAATACCCCAGAAAGAAATGAATCTATTACAGATGATAGAAGGCAGCAGCGAATTGATAGAGAACTTCGAAAGTTAAATTAGGGAAGTAGTAGTTTTTTTAAGAATTTTCTAAGAAAAATATAAAGGTTTCTAGGTTTTCATAAAATAGTAAAAAATATACAAAGTATCACGAGTCATTAGTGAAACTATTTGGTAATACCTCTTTTTTTGATTTTTTTCATAAATTAGTAAAATTGTAAAAAGTATCACAAATGCCTCGTGATACTTATAGTTACTAACTACTTTTTGTAAGTTAAAATTTTAACCTTCTAACAGGATGATGCATATGCTCTTTTTCGTGTTCAACCCCGTAACCCGCAGCAATCAAAGCACCCCCTTTAGTGTGTCCTTTAGTGTGTCTTTTTCTCTTTTGTGCTACTCCTGCGCCTCCTGCTAATGCTTTGATTCCGATTGGAACGATTGTATTAATTGCTGATTTGGCCCCCTCTAATGCTAGCTCCTCCCCGTGATTTACGAAAAATTTCTTAACTGGTTCGAATGTGTTTCTAGTTCTTCTGGCTAATCGTTCCTCCCAGGTCGAACCTCCACTATAAACGTGGTGTGTGTGTGAATGTATTGGTAATGGAGGAGGGTAATGCTCAACTTCTCCTCCGTGATGATGCTCAAGATGTCTATGTTCGTGATGATGTTTATGTGTATGCTCGTGTTGTGGATACTCGTTTTCAATTCTACAACCACTACCCTTTTTATGGGCTTTCATAATTAACTCGTGTTGCAACTTACTTACGTGGATTACGTGATTACTACCTGGATGATGTTTTATCGTGACCTTCCCCTCTCCCCGGTGCCATTTTCTAGAAGCTTGAATTGATAACGGAATTATATGAACTGGATGCATTATATAAATAACAAAAGAAAATAAAAATTAACTAAGCAATTCGTTTTAGCTTTAGCTCACGAGAAGCGTTCGCTACGCGCCGATGGCTTCTTAATATTACCTCCTTGACGAATAACGTCAGCTCTTGCAGCTAAGTCTGTAATACTGTTAACAAACTGTCTTAATAATGTGTTGTTCTCAAAAATATCTTTGACATTTTGTAAAATAAAACCTTGTGCTTCATTTGAATTAAAACCATTATCTCGAAGTAAATTTAAAACAAACTCTTGGCAGTTATTGCTGTTTGCTTTGTAGTGAAAAAAGTCACGTTGTTTAATTCTCGAATTATTAAGAAAGTCATTTAAGGTAGGATAATGGTTTATATTAATATAAAAAAACTCATCAAATCTATCAGGTTTTGGTAATTTATCTGTAATTTTAATCACACTCTCTTTTTCAATTTGAAGTTTCACGCCGTTACTTAAGGTTAGAATCATAAATAAATGAAAATATTTATCATATTGTTGGCTTGATGAGAAAAAAGTAGCAGCATAATTAAGTATTGAATTTAAAGGATGCCTACATACAACTATATGAGTTATTCTATTGTTCCCATATTTCTTTAATATTTCTTTAACAGAAGGGCTAAAATCATTACGCTTATGATACAAACTAAAAAAGAATTCACTACTCATTTCAATATATTATATAATATACCATCATTTAATTTTGTTTCAGCAGAAAATTTATTTACAAAGTTTTGAAATGATTTTAAATTATTCACACAACAAACAAAAGCTATACAAAAATATCCGCAACTACTGCTATGATAATCTTGAATTTCAAAATCATTATAGATACATTCTTTCGTTTTAGGATTGATACACTTTAATATTTCGACTGGCGGTATTACTCCAAATGAATCCCAGTATATAAATATTTTATCAGATTTATAGAAAGCTACCCAGTGAGACCCTTCTTTATTTGAATTATCAAGATTTACAACGTAATACCCACTAGGGCAGTTTTTTTTTAATTCGTTTTTACAAAAAACCCCATTGAAATTTTGTTTTTGTTTTAATATCTCTTCAATTTGTATATTACTTAAACAGTTCATTTATAATATATCGGTAGATTTTATAATGTAATACTTTGATAAATTGTATTGCTTGATTTTATCTTTGTTGTCTTGATAATATTGTCGTTTCTTATCGAGATTTTGCAAATAATGATTTCTACTTAATTTAATACGTAAATCAATTTTTTCGGGTTGTGTTCTTATAGGAATTATCTTATTAATACAGTCATTATTATCAATATATAAGCGTTCTCGAAAAAGCAAATCATCTCTTGAATTAGTTGGATAATTTTCTATTAAAATAAATTCATAATTATTACGTCTAATTATTTGATATGCAGCGCATATTTTACCAAAACCCCTATCAAAACGTTTTAAATTTGATTTATGTAATGTTTCCCTTTGATTTAATGTTAAAATAGTTGAACCAAAATAAACTTCATTTGTGATATTGCATACAATTTTATATATTTTACCGTTTTGAAATTTTGACATTCTTATATTAACGAAAGATAATAATCTTTATATTGTTTTTAGCTTTAGCTCACGAGAAGCGTTCGCTAGACGCGCCGAAGGCTATTATCGATTGAATAAAATTATAAAATTTCTTCTAAATCGCAACATTGGGTTATTAGTTTTACAGTCAATGGTGAAGAATCCAAACGGTTTTTTAACACTTTCGTTATACCAACTCATAATAGTCTGTTTATCAAAACCAAAACTATGATTTCGTAGAATTAAATTAAGACTACCGAGTTCATTCTGTTTTAATATAAAAAAGTATTGTATGTTTCTTCTTATAGTTGGGCTTGTTCTTGTGAAGTCTTGTGTCAGTAGGAAGCAAGTATATCCTAGCTTACGAGAGCTAATAATATACTCTTCAATTTTAACCTGTTGTTTTTTTGGAAGCGTAATAAAATCGTCAAAAACCATTAATTTTTGGTTGTGTTTATCATAGTTTTCATCTTCTTCTACCTCTTTTAAACTCGGGACTTCCTCTATTTGAGTGTAAAATTTTATGGGGGCTTCTTCTAATAATCTCTCATATAAGTCTTCGTGTTCAGTTGAACCTGTGAATATAGAAACCTCTGTAAATACGTTACTCTTAGATTTCAAAAAATTCCGAAGTAGGTTAGTCTTACCTGATCCCGTTCCACCAATGGCAATACAATGACTATTAGGTTCTATATAATTATTTGGCCAATCCTCGGCTTTAGTTGGGTCATTTCTTTTTATTCCATATGCTTCATAATAATTTACAATTTCTCCATCACTTCGTCCATTTTGTTTTGATTTTGGCATAATATACACTAAATATATATTTTAAAAATGAATTACAGCCCTCCATCTGTTTATTTTCCAAATATTATATTTAACGAATCATTTTATAATAACCAACAAAATTTAACATCTACAGCTGCGAGTAACTTATATTTATTACGTATTGGAGTTGCTATTTCTCAAGCAAGCAGCACCACATTTCAAGGAACAGTTTCTATATTATCAAGCTTAACGGCAGGGGCAAGTCAATTATCAAGTTTAGTTGTTTCAACAGTATCTTTATTAAGTAGTTTAGTCGTTTCTGGAAATTCTCAATTAAATACGGTTCAATCTCAAAATTTAGCATCAAGTGATTTAGCATTAAATGACATAACAACAAATTCAATAATTGCCAATAATATAGAAACTTCAAATTTAACAGTTTTTGCTCCAATTGTTTATAATGTATCAGCAACTCAAACTACTATTTATTCAACAAAACCTACCTTATATTTAATCGTAAAAATAGGTGGAGTAGGAGGGCAACAGATGTATATACCTTGCTATTCATCATAATTAATAAAAAAAAAAGATAAAAAAAGATAAAAAAGTGTAAAAAAGTGTAAAAAGCTAATATTTTTTTTGTTTTATAAAATATATATAAATGTCATCACTTGTTGGAACTAATTTAAGTGTTAGTGGGAATTCGTCATTAACTGGAAATTTAACAGTAAATGGTCAAACTACTGGAACAACAGCAAATTATAGTGGTAATTTATCTTGTAATAATCTAAGCTGTAATGCGAATATAATTAATACAACTGGGTCGATATTAACTAATACAATTACTTCTACTTATATAGACTGTGATAACATACAAAACGTAAATAATAGTGACATAGGTAATTTATTTTTAGGAAACACAGGCGGGATATTAATAGGTAATCCATTTTCATCTAATCCAGTTACTATTTCTCCTCCATTTCAATGTAATACACTTTTGCCAACGAACAACACAACCCCTATAAATATTGGGTCATTAACAAATTCGAATAACATAATTTTGAATCAGAATTTAACTACGTCTAAAGCTATTAATTCAACTTCAACAATAACAACTAATCAAGTTAATAGTTCTAATTATGAACCCGTTAATCTAAGTGACACTATTAATTTATTTACAAATAGCATAACAGGACCTATTAATTTAGGGAATTCTGGTAACACGAATCAAATAACCATTAATCAACCAACTTTTTGTGCTAATTTAGGTGCAACTAATTTATATTTATTCTCAAATATCATAGGATTGACAAGTATCAACGGTAACACATTAATTCAGAAGTCGAATTCCAATATAGCCTTTAATATTAATAGCACTCAATGTATGTTTATAACTTTTACTGGTTTGTTTTACCAAATTCAGTGTAATGTTCCTATTTTGGTCGATAACATACAAGGGTTGAATCCAGGTGATGCTATTAGTTTATATACTAATAATTCAAGCAGTAATTTTAATATTGGAAATTTAGCAAATAGCAATAATATAGTATTTAATCAAAATATAAGTATTCCAGCAAGTCCAGTATTATCATATTCTACATTACCAACATTAACATCGGCTCAACCAGGTTATATAAAATATTTCCCCATTACGAATTTTTCACCTACTATAACTTCAGGAACAGTATATAAAACATCATCAGCAATATCCCTACCAGTAGGTGTTTGGGCAATCAATTATTATAGTTCCTTATTGGTAACATCAGGGTCTTATACAATAATGTCAATATCAACTGCATTTTCTATTAATGGATCATCTGCATACAATGATTCTGGATTCGGCAGTGGATCTGCTATAGTATCTGGGTTTTTTAATATATCAACTTCTTCTTTGACTCCTCTCATTCTAGAAGGTTCTTATTATTTTAATAATACATCAACAAGTAACTGTTATATCATAAGTCAAGTTTATTTTTCTGGATCTCCATCATTAAATTTTAATCTTTATGGTCAAGCGGTTCGCATTGCATAAGAAGTTATTTTATTTTTTAAATATATATGAGTGTTACACCGCAAATAAACCCGTTAGCAAAATTGACGCTTATCTCAAAATTAAAAAATTATCTTTCACAAAAAATTAAAGCTATTGATTCGTGGTTTGAAACTTTACGATGCAATATATACATTTCTGAATTGGTAGCCAATGAATTATACAGTGTTCCCAATAATATTTTAACAATACAAGAACAAGAAGCTCTTACTTTTGAAATTTTAAATGCCTTATTTAGTTATAATAATCAAGAAACTATACATATGAAGGCACAAATTGAGTATCTTTATTCAAATAATTTAGTTAAGAAAGTAACAATTGCATCTATAGAACAAGAAATTAAACCATTCTTTGGTGGTATTTTTAAAAAATGTTTCTCAAAAAAAAACTTAACAACACAACAGGGGTAAATTCATTAATTGCATTATTATTATTTAGCTTTAGCTCACGAGAAGCGTATCGCTAGACGCGCCGATGGCTTATTACATCATTATCATATTATTATTCCTATCATTATATTGACTGTTTGATTGCTAAAAGTTCTTTATGTGTAATAGCCTTTACGTAGTGTAATTGATGCGCTATTTTTTTAATTTCACTTAAGATTTCCGGATTATCATTACCTGCGTAAATCTCCCCGTGTAATATATTTAACTCATTATGTAATTGTGTTATTATTTCTTTACGATTGACTGAAATATCATTTAATCCACATAATGAAATAACAACCAAATAAGTCGCTTGTTCTTTTTTGGAAAGTTTATTAATTTGCTCAATCGATGGCTTTATATCATCAATCAATGATAAAATTATTTTTTTTAATTCATTTCCCACTCTAACAGGTGGAAACCCTTGGTATGCTATCAAATTCTTGGTATATTTCAAAGATAAAATATTATCATAATACAATTGCTTTAATCGTAAAAAACTACGGCCTAAAGCTACAATATTTGGTATTTGTTGCGGTTTAAGCCCAAACGCTGGTTTAGATATTTTAACATTATTGCCTCGTCCTTTTATAATTTTTTTACGACGGAGACCCTGCCCTTTTTTAGGAGATATTCCATATTCCATAAACAAATTATAAGATTCAATCGTTTTAAAGTGACTTTCTAATCTTTTAACATAATCTGCTTTCTTCTTAGCTGAAATACCCATATTAGTCCCTTCTTTGCCATTAATATATAAAATTAATTCCCTTAATTGTGATTTTGTTTTTTTCATTAAAGTAACATATAATTGACTTTGTTCTTCTTCTTTTTGCTCTTCTTTTTGCTCTTCTTCTTTTTCTTTTGGTTCTTCTTCTTCTTCTTTTGGTTCTTCTTCTTCTTTTTCTTTTGGTTCTTCTTCATCTAATTCAGGTAATTCTTCGTAATTAATTAAATCTTCTTGTGGAATATCATCAAAATTTAATAAATCATCTGTTTTAACATTATTGGGAATATGACCCCTTATAACTTGTATGTAATTTTCAGGCATTACTTCGTGAATAGGAAAATGGTTTAATTTATGTTTAATCAACTCTATATATTTTTTTCTATGTTTTACAACTTCTTCTATTTCATAATCCTTTAAATTTTTAATTACTTCACTTATTACCCCTTGTCTAGGTTCAACTTCACTTAATAAATCACGAAATTTTTCTATATTATCTACTCTTTCTTGAAGATGCTGATATTTACTATTTGCTATATAATTATGTTTCATTCTTTCATAATAATATTCATCTTGTTCGTTATGTAGCTTTCTTGAATCTATTGGATAATTATTTAACTGAGATGTATCCATAATTCCATTATCCATAATTCCATACTTTTGATTTAAAGCTTCTTGTAATTGATTTTCGTTAATAATTCTGTCTTTCAATTCTTGATTATAGGCTTTATTAATTTTTTTATTTAGCTTTAGCTCACGAGAAGCGTTCGCTAGACGCGCCGATGGCACCTTATCAATGCTACGGTGTCTTTCATACTCGAGTGTAACCGTCTTTTTCTGCTTTGCTTGAGTTAAATTTTTATTGTTAATAATTCTATCATTAAGTTCTTTTTCGTAAGTTTTAATCGCATTTTTGTAGAAATCCATAATATATATTAACAACTTTTTTTTTCTTTTTAGAAAGCATATAAGCAAATGTCTGATACGTACCAATATGCAAAATCACTAGAAAAGCAATCGATGAAAATCGAGACTCCATTCGAATCAAAAAATTGGCAGTTCGTTGGAGATATTAATAATGGAGTATATGCTCCTAATAACTGTTTAGTTAATTTCGACTTATCAAGTATTTACTCAAACAGTGAAACAATGATTAATATGAGTGAGGCATTTGTCGCAATTCCTACGGTTATGTGTAGTTCATACGTTTCCAATAATACACTTGGAACTCAAGTAGTAGCTGCTAATATATTCACAACAACGAACCCCTCCTGGCAAACGGCTGTTATGAAAGGATACCATAACCTTGTTCATCAATGCGATATGATTTTTCAAGGTAAGAGTGCAGATACATTAACGCCGTTCATTAATGCTAAGATTCAATGGAACCTTTTAAGTTCTATGTCTCAAGATGACCTTAATAACCTAGGTCCAAGTTTGGGTCTCTCTAACCTGAGAACTAACCCGAAGTCAATGAGATATAACGGCTCATCTCAAGCAAACTATCAAACTGTGGGGACGGGGGTAGCTGGAAATTTTCCTACAGTTAGTTCAGCTAATAGCAATGCAGCAACACCATTTAATGGATATATTCCTTGTGGTAATGGAATGACTAACAACGTAGCGTATATCCCTACATCTGGTGCTATGAATGATGGTGACCAAGGCGGTGCTGCATCTCAAAATTATAATACGTATAATGAGAGTTTAGAAAGAATCGCGGCAAGACTTCCAGATTTAAGCGTTGGTGCATTTGCTACTGGGACTCCAGTTAATCAAATGTATGGTTCTTCATCAACAACCAATATTATGAATCAACAACAAATTAATAATGAGTTTAGACCATTTTTTAATGCAGTTCAAACTGGAACAGGTGTAACATTTGTATTCTATGACATCGCGATAGTTAGGTTGAAAGACATCAGCGATTTATGGGCAAAATTACCGTTATCAAGACGATTAGACGCTAGATTATCATTTTACTTAAACACTGGAGGAACTGGAGTTATGATTGGAGGTCACGGGGAGATGACTTTTTCGCAAAGTGCTTATACCATAACTAACACGTGCCCTTATATCAATACTTATATACCAGTTGCAAATATTCCAGCTAGCACAACTGGATTAGTTACAAGTGTGGGTATATGCAGGCCAAACACGACCTCAATCTTTGGCCTAAATTTTGGAACTTTAGGAATACAAAGCCACGCTATGCCAAGTTGTCGTATATATTACCCTGTTTATAAATTTAAACCTCACGATATGCTTGAATATTGTAAAATTAATCGTCATAAGAGTTTATTATATACTAGAAATTTCTTTTATGTTTTTAACGGGATAACATCGACTGGAACTTTCTCGCAATTTATTACTACCGGAATTAGAAACATAAAGGGAATTCTTATTCTACCTTTATTATCAGGTTCAACTAATGGGGCTATTACAAGCACATTAATAACTGGTGGTATTCAAAATTTTAGTCAATACCAGTCTCCATTTGATACATTTCCAGCGACAACCGCCCCAATCAGCTTAACAAATATTGTTGTTTCAGTTGGTGGGCAGCCTGTCACAAGTTACCCATTAAATTATACATTTGAGAATTTCTTACAGCAAGTGAATGACGCTAATTCAATAAATCCCGGTGATTATGGACTCAGTTGTGGATTAGTCGATGACTACTACTGGATGAATGCTTATCGAGCATATTACATTAACCTAGAGAGAGGGGCAGACTCGACTAAAATGGATATGCAAAGCATTAACCTCTCATTTATTAATAACTCATTGCAAACCATAGATTGTATGGTTTTTGTGGAATATTGCCAAAGCGCAGAGATTGACATCGAAACCAGCGAATTTACTTTAAAATAAATAAAATATTGATAATATATATGTCGTTAGTTATTGCAATCAATTCATCAAATTATATAAACAATACAACCAACCAATTCCAGGTAAATTTACCAAACAATTATGAGATTAAACCAGACTCCGAAATTTGTATATCACAATGCACTATTCCAAATTCATTTTATAATGTAATAGCCGGACAGAATAATTATATAAGCTATATTATGCCTTGTAATAATGTAAGTTTGACGGGAACTACATCAGGATTATCAACAAGTATAACCTTAACATTAAATTCTGGAAATTTAGCATTAGGGCAGCTATTAATTGCTTCTGGTGTCCCCTCGGGAACATATATTATTTCCCAACAGTCAGGAACTGCATTAGGAACAGGCATTTATACCTTATCTCAAGCTATAAATGTATCTTCACTTGCTATTACAAGTATTTCAATTTGGACAGATGTATATTTAAACTCAGGATGCTATCAAATTAGCGATATTAATAGTGCTTTACAGGCTTCTATGCGGGCTAATGGTTTTTATTTTTACAATAATACATCTACATTAATGCCATCGGGGTCAAATACAAGTAATTTATATGCTAATATAGTTTATCCAATAACCTTAACTACTACAACTGCTTCATATTCAAACACATTTAGTTTTTTACCAATTTGCAACTCTACAGGGAATAACACAAGCGTTATAGGGACTGGGTTTATTTGGAATTCAACCTTACCATCGACTATAACATTCCCACAAATAGCATTTAATTATCAAAGTAATATTTCAACTAATAACCTAGCAAACTTATTAGGTTTTTATTGCCAAAATTCTCCTTCTTTTTTTCCAGCTACTGCAGCAACATTAGCAAGCATCACATTACAAAATTCTGTCCCTTTATTAGTGTCTGGAAATTCATTATCAGCTCAACCAAGTTACCCAGCATTAGGAAGTCGAATTAATGGTATTATCGTTCGTTGCTCTCTTACCGATAATCAGGTGCAATCAAACGGAGTAAGCGATATATTAGACAGCTTCGCTATCACATCTGGTTATGGCTCAAACATCAACTACCTACCAGTTAGTAATAACTATGTCAAGTGTAAAAGTGGTAAATTCAATAATTTTATCATTTCTTTTTATGACCAAAATCTAAATCAGTTAGGAATAAATGACCGCAATATTAATATGACATTGTTATTAATGAACGGAAAGCTTTAGCTTACGAGAAGCGTTTCGCTAGAACGCGCCGATGGCAATAATAATATTATCCTATTATATGACTGATACATTTACAATTATTTTAAATAAAAACAACGTGTCGAATTTGAATACAAATATGGAATACACTTATAACTTCAGTCAAGGCTTCATAATTAACGATTCTTCTCAATTATGTTTAAATTCTCTAAGTATTCCTTACAGTTGGTATAATATCTCAAATTACTACGGTAATAACACATTTTCTTACATTTATGCAGGAGTTACTTACAACATTACAATCCCAAACGGTTATTATGACGCTACTGGACTACAGGATTATTTTCAGCAAATACAAATACAAAATAATCAATATTTAATTAACAACACAACAGGTAATTATATGTATTTTATTAATTTTATTCAAAATATAAACACATATAGTAATCAATTTTATTTTTATCCAGTCCCATCTTCTATAGGAAATATACCATCTGGATATTCAGCACCGTCTGGTTTTGTTTTTTCAACTGATAACAGCGCTCCACAAATTATAATTAATAATACAGCGTTTGGCTCTTTAATTGGATATCTACCATCAACCTATCCATCAATAAAGCAATATACATCTTGTAATGTAATTGGAAATACTATACCTGACCTAAATCCAGTTTCTTGCCTAGTTATTAGATGTTCTTTAATTAATAATTCTATTGGGTCGCCAAGTGATATTTTAACAAGCATTCCAATATCTGGAGTTTATGGAAACAACCTAATCTTTAATCCAAACTATGCTAATTATGTCTCTCTAAAATCTGGAGAATATCAAGCAATGATTATTACAATAACAGACCAAAATTTTAATTTAATATATGCAAACGATTATAACATATGTATCAATTTAACATTGTCTCAACCAAAAAAATAATAATATTATTCATATATATATGAAGCATTATTTATTTAGTCATTCTCATCGTCACATTATGAAACACGACCTAATCCACGGAACAGGTCATATTATGCATAAAAAACATCATACAATTCATCATAAACACGCAGGTAGCTCTTTAACAGGGGGTTCTTTAACAGGGGGAGAAGTTAAACATAAAAAGAAAATGCCAACTATAAAATTAAGATTTTAACTTCGAAATAATCTTCTTTTTCAATTTTTTAATTCGTTCTTCTTTCATATTTTGAATATAATCATCTTCCTCGTCAGGTATTCTTATAACAATATTAACACCAGGTAACATCCTTCTTAATAAACATATGTTAAAATCAACGTCACTAACAACGATTGTTATTTTATTATCTAGATAATCAATCAGGTCAAAATTATTATCAACAAAATCAAGACTCATATATATTACTACAAGATATTATTTTTGAGTTTAAACGCACATTTTATTTTATAGAAATTCCAGATATTACTCCGTTATCTATACCTTCTTTAACGCTTAATATAAAATTTTCATATTTTTTTATCTTTTCTTTCATTTCTTTATTTTGTTGCTTCTTCTTTTCATTATAGGATTTAATATAATCGGGGTTGTTGTTTCGCCATTTGTTCTGTATAATTTTCCATTTTTCGGGGTTATTTAATCTAAACTGATTAACACGCCTTTTATTGTCTAATTTCTTTTGTTCAATTTCTTCCATTTATTTATATATAGATAATAAATTTTGTCTTTATCTACTTTTATTATTAAATGACGACAAAAAATTTAATTGCTCTTTAATTTTAGGTTTAGGTAAGTTAGTTTTATATGCGCTAGTAAATTGATTATTATAATGAATTAATACAGCTATTGACTCAGGGATTTTTGGTAAAAATGTTAATTGATTATCTCTACAATCCAATATTTTTAATGTTTCTGGAAGTTCAGGTAAGCTAGTTAATTGATTTTTATTACAAATTAATGTATGTAATGTCTTTGGAAGTTCAGGTAATCTAGTTAATTTATTATTAAAACAATGTATTTTTTTTAATGATTTAGGAAGTTCTGTTAATTCTGTTAAATTTTCATTACCTAGACAAATTAGACTTTCTAATGTATCTGGTAACTTTGGTAAAATTGTTATATCTAATTGACAAAATGTAAGTTCAATAATTCCCCTAGGTAAATTATCCCATCTTTCTAATTCATAATGTGTTACGTGGATACTCATTTATATATTTACATAAAGATAATATTTTTTAAGTTTAACGCATTTCTACCTTTTTTTAATTTCATCTTTATAATTTTCAATTTCAAAATAATTTAAATCATTCCCATCACATTCTAACATTATTAAATCTTTACAATGCCTAACAAACGGTAACAAATTAGTTATTTTATTATTCATACATTTAAGTATCTTAATCGAATCTGGTAAATTACGTAATTCAATAATGTTATTATCGTTACAATTCAAATAAGTTAATTTTGACAAATGACTAATATCAGGTAATTGTGTAACTTTACATTTTTCAATATACAACGACTCTAAATTTTCTAATTTTGGAATAATAAAATCCCTATGTTTTAGCTCTTGCTCACGATGTTGCGCATTTCGCGACGAAGTTAAATTAATATTATTAATTAAGCTTAAAAT
>Ga0194135_10001029_pt1 | contig 16318 bp, 16 predicted proteins | sample LitLau_LLRF_2013_FD_134024 | JGI IMG/M metagenome (GOLD analysis project Ga0194135, IMG submission 134024) | Freshwater sediment microbial communities in response to fracking from North America - Little Laurel Run_MetaG_LLRF_2013 (version 2) | ecosystem: Environmental > Aquatic > Freshwater >...
CTCTCCTCCGTCTGCTTGATTCTCGTCCTCTCTTCTTCTTCTGTTCTCTCATCGTCGTCGAGACGAGGTGTGAGTTGAATTCTCAATTGTTTACAAAAAACGACAATTTATCATCCTCCACTCCGAAGAATTAACTGGGAAGGGTGTTGTCCAGGAGGTTATCTTGGGAAAAGGTGGTAAGTACAGAGGGTGGTGGTGGGGGTGACTTGGAGGAAGTAAAAAAGAGAAAGGGAATTTTAGTTGGCATTGGTAGACGACGAGGTGTGACTGAGAAAATTGTCCGTTGACAGATTGACCTGAGAAGGAACAACAATGGCGTGTGCAACATTGAAGAGGTCCTTGGAGTTGGACCCTTTGGCTGTACGACCTAGTAAACGGAGACGATTTTCACCGATATCACCTCCGGGGATTCCACCGAAGGAAGAGGAAAGGTCGCCATTTGCGGAAGTTCCGAGACTGAGTTTGGACCAGATTTCCGTGGGGATTAAGGATGAAATGAAAAGAATCAATCGGAGGAAGAAATTGTACTGTCCAGTTAGAGAAGGGTCGAAGAGTCCAACAAGTGCGGTCATCCCTGACAGTCCTCCGAACGAGGTGTCTCCAGCCCAACTTTTGCAGAATCAGCAAGCGCCACAAGGGAAGGAGAAGCATCTGTTCACTTTTCGCCAAGTGGGACTCATCTGTGAACGACTTTTGAGGGAACGAGAGGACAGCCTTAGAGAGGTCTATGATCAAGTGCTCAATAATAAACTGGCCGAGCAGGTGAGTAGTTATTATATTTGGATTAATTAGTTTCATTAGTTCAGTTGGAACTTATGTATGTGAGGGTTTGAGAGTAACTTTTTTTGTTTTTTTTTTCAGTACGACACGTTTGTGAAGTTTACGTACGACCAAATTCAAAAACGTTTTGATTCTTCTGCTGCCCCGTCGTATCTCTCGTAATAATTAAGTAGGAGATTGTAATATCACGTTATTATATCAATCAAGAGATTCTTACCTCAACTTCATTCACATTTTTCATTCGAATGTTTCGTATTTAATCAGGGAAAGGAAGACGACGATGAGGATACTGATTTACTGAGCAATTATTGTGCGTTGTGTAATTGTTTATGGCTGTAATTGATTAACGTGTTTCTTTTAATACACTTCCAAGTCTGTCTTCTGTATAAAAGACAGATTTTGCGCATAATATTGCAATATTCTCCATTTAACGGTATCTCTAGTTTGCTCATTTATGAAGGTTTGGTTTAGTGTAAATTAATATTAATTTTTACGTGTTTTCATTAAATTTCTGTGAATTCTACTTGAATTAGTAGGTAATTTATTATTACTAAAATGTTGCAAAACATTGGCTGAAGTTGAGGCTGCTTCAAATAAATAAATAAATTATAAGTAAACTGATGTAGTTGTAGTGGGGGACGGATCTTTAATGCAGTATATATTATTAGTTAAGAGCAAGACAGTTATAAATATGCTGTGTACGAATATTTGGTGATTGATTATCAATTGAAAAGTACTGCTGGTAGGAGTCTCGATTCCAACTGAATAACTGTACACAAATTTCTACATCGTCAATAAAATTTAGATACACAACGATTAATAAAGAATTAAAAAGTAAAATGTTCCAGCGTTTCGTCTGATTCGTTTCAGTTCCTTTGATAAGGAATTTTAGTGTAAGTTCACTGCATTCGTATTGTGCATTCCTTAAATTTCCTTATCTTTGACTTAAAGATGCATAATGAGTGTATTGCCCTGTCATGTTCCTTGAATTCTAAATGCTTGAGTTCAACATCACATAATAAAAGTGTGTATATGCATCAGAGTAATATGTTGTTAGTTGCAACACCTTTATTTGTTGAATCCTCTGTCAATGTTGATTTGTCTATATACTATATAGATTAAAATAGGGTTCTGTAATGCACGTCTTCTCACGTGTCGCCTTAGCACGCATTCTCAGGTAGAGTATGCTCGATGCTCCATTGAACACCATACATTTAAAAAAAATCACTGTGTTTATAAATGGAAAGGTTATCGCTTGTAATCGAGTAAACTCAAAAGTATTTTGACTTCATTATAAAAGCTGTGGTCAATAGTCAAAGTGGCTGGGCCATTGGAGTAGGCATGACAGGATGCATAATTTAACTCACTGTTAGTTTACTATGCACCCGATTCTTAATGAAAAATTCATCTACCTTATTGCTTCATATCCTCATATCCTTCATCATCTGATTTTTACTTACACTTCGTATTCCAGTTATTTAAGTACAAGAAAGCAACACTAACTTTATATGTCTCATGTCGCCCTTTGCATAATCCATAACATTACTGAACATGCTGTTGCCTTGAAAGGCGATTTAGTAATTCAAAATACAATTTTTTAGTATTCGAATTTCGAATATATATTTCTAATCTAGACAATAATCAAGCTACAAATATTTCTCTTGCCATCTTCAACTCGATCAACTCACAGGGTGAACTAAACGGACATGCTTTCTTAGTAGTCAGTAATGTATTTTGTCTCCGTATTCCGTATCTGTATTTAAGGACGAAGGGTTCTTTCTTATATGCCCATTTTTCTATCCATGTTTTTCCCAAGCCCAGCAAAGCTGAGTCCTGCCTGTTAGAAATCCATGAAGAAAAGATGTAGAGCATTGCATTGCATCAACTACAGCTCGATGGAGCTGGAGCAGATCGAGACATTGATCTGCATTTGTCTGGTGTTCTCACCGTGAACAACACAATGAAGGAACCTGGAAGTGCATGTGGCATGTGTGCATAATATGATAAATGCATTCGGTTCTGCCACCTTTCTTGTCTTGAATATAAAATGTTCTACGTCTCACTAGCTCATAACTAACCAAATTTACACTAATTTTAAAACGCATGTACCTAGTTGAGTTGGCTTTCGCATGAACATAGGATGAAGGGTTCCAGCATATAAAGTTTATAGAAACTGAATCAAAGAAAGAACCCAAATTGCAACACGTGAAATAGAAGAGCCTATGTTGTATCGATAATTTTGTTTGCTAGCGTGACACAATAAGGTTCTTGGAATTAATGTCCACAAATTCAAACAAAAGAGTAAAAAATCATGAAAATGAGTCAGGCCTATTTTGTGATCTTTATTTGGTTACATGCACAGTACAACAGTACAAGACTGGATATGAGTCAGAACTTGCTTGGTTGTGAATAGGAAGTAAAATGGATGTTTCAGGAGTGAGGAGACTCAGTCAGTAAGATGGCAAGATCTTCTTATTGCTGCTCTGGAGTCGACGGAATCTCTCACTACCAGAACCAGTAGCTAGCTCTCATCTGTACCTGCCAACCTTGTTTTTGCTTGCAGATCATAATACAGCTGATGATGCTGTTCTAAGTTTACTGTTCCAGTTGTTGTATCACCTTTGCCGAATAGCATTTATTAGATGGATTTATAAAAGTACCATTAGAATTGCAAGCTAAAAACAGACTGAATGAAGCAGCATTATATATTGCATTACGAATAATAGTTGTATTTCGTAATTCATCACAGAGTTATATAAGAAGGCTAGTAAAGTTGTGTTCACGATCTCATGAAAATGGGATAGATAAGTAATATTTCTTTACGCACACATCCAAGTAGGTTACTTAATTGCTATTAGCTGCAAAACGCGACAAGAACAAAACTTTGTGCTCACATATCATGTGCATTTAAAGCTGAGTACAGTGAGATAATTGAACAAGCACTAAGCATTCGAATGGAAAGTTCATTTCTGTGAAGGTAAAAGAACCCAGTGTAAGTGTTGCATGAAAATCCTAAATCTTGGATAAGAAATGATTGTAATAATTTAAAATTTTAAAGCTGACGTGATCGGTGATAACTTTTTAAAACGATGATAATATACAAATCTCCGTGAGAGAAAAGGTTTGGAAGTCGAATGTGTAAAATGTGAACTTCAACTTGAAAACCTGCTTAAACCACCATAACTCCTTTAAGGTAAGTATTATTTCTTGAAATTAAATATGAAAATTGGCATGTATGAATATCCTGCGACTTATACTAATTCTGACGAAGCGACATTTGATAACTGAAGATTGTAGAATGGCATAAAGTAATGATGCAAATTCGGTTGAAGTAAATAATAGCATTTGTTGCTAGTGTGACGTAAATACAGATTAATCGTGATACACATAATCTCAAAATTAGTACCTGAATGTAAGTACTGTAAGTAAGTTATTCCGCAAGTAGTAACCTCCATATCAATGCATGAGTATTCTCATTCTCAATTGTGAAAAGTGAAAGTGGGAAACGTGAGAAAGTGAGGTTATGTAATGCTCAACAACTATTGACTATAATAATGAGACAGGTAATACGTTCAAGATGTGAGAACTAGTCCTCTGGAGAAACTTGAGAATAGTTCGGACATCACAGGAAGACAATTGTGATTGAAAGCGTTGAGTGAGTAGGGGAGTATCGGCTGTTTCTTTATCATGAATACTTGATGAGATAAACAGTTACCACATTATCGAGACAGAATGTAGAAAGGAAGAGGGTTTGGAAATATTTGTGTGACACATTACACGAATTGCTACTTTCACTATTCAGTCATTGTGTTGCAAGAAAATAGAGTGACAGTGTCGGGAACTCCTAAAGATGATTGACTATTGCATATTGGCCCTTCTTTTACCTTTTTTGGGTTTCAAGCTCTATTTCTATCCTTTTTATCATCTGATTGCTCTGGCTATTTCTCTGTTATGAAAATCATCAAACTTCACCCTGAAATTTGAAAAAGGAATGCAATACAACAAACTTTGCAATATTTTAAACATAAATTCTCTATATGTACATTGTTGAAGGTTGCTTTTTGATTTCATTCCCAAATTCCCAAGAGTCATTTTTCTAAAGTTTCAGTGAGAACGAAGGGGCAAGACTTGTATTGGAAAGGGGAATGAATTCAAATTTTCAAATATTCAAAATTATTCCAAACATCTAGCAATGGTGTATGCTTGCACGCAAATCCAAAGTCAAAGAACTCCTGAATATGTATAATATTGATATTGATACTATGTACTATATACCCTGCTTTTGCCGAATAAATAACGGTTGACAAAACAGAGACGAGGATAGATGAGCTGAATGGGCAAGGTATATATTAATGCTTGAACATTGGGTGCTTTCCCCAAAACTGAAGTAATCGAAACAGGTAGTATGAGAAAGCTTCTGACGACGATGTCTATAGCAGTATTATTGTTTGTTTTACATAAGAGAAGCGTTTAGTCTTTCATATCATTGGACAGAAATAAAGAGTCAGTAGGTCTCGAAAGGAGTTAGAGAAAGCAAGTGCTTGCGTGCTCTTGGTTTTCTCTTGTGAATTCGATTCTCAATTACTGCATAGCGTGAGAGTCGGTTTATGTAGTGTACCTGTGCAGTGTATTGGTTATTAAAAGACGTACAATTGGCTTTTCCCAGGTACATGAAGTGATGCGTTCAAGTCACTACAAGTTTAGTGGTGGTATGTTGCAATATCCAATAGAGTCTAAAGCGATATCTCACTAGTAGGCGAGCTGAATTTGATCCACTGGATTCATTCATCTATGGAACAACAGTGATTTGGAAGGTACTAATTGATCGTCCTGAATCTCGTCTCCTGCAGAATATATAGTGTATCATACCTTGAACATTCAATTGGAGACATTGAAGTTTTTTGTGACAATAAAGACGTACTTATTTTTGCTATTCCAAGGCTGCAAATTATAAAGCGTATAGCGTATGAAAATCTAAGGACAGTAAATTTTAAAAATCGACAAGGACCTTAACGTGAAATTCTAATGTTGAATAGTCACGTAAGATAAACTTTGAATCTTTTCACATCACATTGATTGTGTAGAGCTTTACAAGATTCGCTATCATCTCTATTTTGTCAAAAGCACTAGTTGGATCAATATTTCTTGTTTCTTTTCGGCTGCTTGAAAGCAGTCAATGATTGATGTAGCATTGTATCTAAATCATTCGACAGGCTATGCGAAGGAATCAATTAAATGCGCATGAAGCTAGATAGATGCGTATCAATTAAATAAGGTGCATATTTCCAAAGATTTTCATGTTCCAAGTTGGGTAAGCTCTCATTCCACAGTTAAAAATAATCAAACTCCAACGTTTCTGCGGTCTGAGTGAATTCATGCATGTATTTCATACTGATTGTCTCGTATCATCACCAGTTCTAGCCAACCGCATTTCCTTTCCCCCAGATTTTAACCCAGCACAATCACCTCAAATACTGTCCAGTAGCAACATTCCACTTTTCTTGTTCAGTAATCTCTTACTCCCGACTCCCGAGTGTATTTCTCTGCTTCTGATTTGAAGTATCCTCTGACTTTTTCTGGGTACAATATAACTTATTAAGTACTCGACTTCAAGTACCTGTCCATAGCGAGGTCCCTTAACTCGCAGGAATTTCTATCTGTGACTATAGCGGCAATTCGACGATGTAGTATTCTCATTTCCCCCTTACACAAGATTTAGGAATCTTGTTCTCAACAAATTACTACAACGAATTTTATTTTTTTGAGGTAGTGTGTGGAATAATCCAATTCCAAACAGCTTAGACGACTTTTAACAAAGCTTGCCATATCCAATTTCTCAGTGGAACGTAGTTTTTATGTCACTTGACCTCGTACAGACATTTAAGCGACGACAAGACCACACATTTAACTCTCCTTTTTATACGTGAATTCAGTTTGGTTATGAAAGCTAAATCGTACATTTGTCTTTGTAGAAACCGGAAGGAGCGGACTTGGTATCTTCATGACACGTTCACTACTTGCGATGTTCCGCAGCATGAGACTACAATGTTTAACGAGAGCTCGCAATCGGGGATGCGTCGGGGTATCCATATTCCTTTTCATGGTGTTCGTCATCATGATGCACGGAGATCAAGAACTCAACAAGACACAAAGCGTCCTCGTCACTTTGAACTCCCTCAAAACATCTTTGGACTTGACGTACAATACATCGACGACTGTACTGCAGCCTATGGGACCCAATATGTGCAAGGTGAGATTGAGTTGTTTGAATAATCTCCACAAGATAAACTATTATAGTAATGGCATTTGGTACTTTTTGTACAGAATAATGGCAGTGAGCATTACATGCTGATGATGTTCATTACCTCACCTCATGATGAAGCCGACAGAAACTATTTAAGGAAGAATTTCAAGGCTCATGTTGCTAAGTGGGAGGAGTATATATTGCGATCAAGAGGGGCCGAATACAAAGCTGGTGAAGTTTTGAAAATGCTCTTTTTTGTGGGAATGCCTGATAAGGAAGATGCTAAAGTAAGTCGTTTAGAATTTTGGAATAATAGTAGGATCGATAGGAGTTATGAGGAACTGTAAGAGCGGGTAATTAATTGATTGCCTTTTACTTTGGACTTTTACTAGGAGCAGCTAATTACGGAATGGGAGTCTCATGGAGATATGATATTTGATGACTTCCAAGAAACATACTTGAATCTCACGTTGAAGACAGTGCGAATGCTAAAGTGGGTGCAAACCTTTTGTGCTGATGTGAAATATTTACTTAAAGTAGATGGGGATGTATATTTCAATATGAAAAAGTTAGTGAACTTCTTAGAATCTTTAGATGAGTTATCAGCTAAGCATCTTATCGCCGGTCATGTATATAATTCAATCAAGGCTGATACGAATTACAATTCGAAGTGGTACACACCTCCTTCAGTTTACCAAGGAAGGTTACCTAGTTTTGTGGCAGGATTCTTCTACGTGCTAGGATCCACTTCAAGAAGTAGATTGTTCGATGAAGTTTTCAAGACAGCTCCTTTTCACCTAGAAGATGTCTTTTTAACTGGATTCGTTCGTAATTCAACCGATCTCAAGACTGTGAATATAATTGATATTCGTGTTTTTTGGACATATGCTGATCGCTATAAGCCCAGTTGCTTTCTAAATAATTATGTTGCTGTACATCCAGTACCTGCCTACAAACTTGCGTGCTGGGCACAATTTTCAAAGTCTAATTTTCGGTGTAGCAGGTGGCCTATTATATCTTATTGTTAGTTTATAGTTCAAGTGAGAATTTAAGTGAAGAATCTCATCTTCATATTTGCATTGTGATACCGGTCGTTACAAGTAATTTATAAGCCAATTTAACAGTTTTGAGTAAGTCACAACTAACACTCAAGCCTCGTAAGTTTCATCGAATTTGCCAATACTAATCATGTGATTAGTGATAATCTAAATGTACTCTAATTTCTTCCAACAACGCAGTGATAATGGTTGTGTAGAAGAATAAGTTGTTTTAGTCTTTAGTTTTGCAACATATGGCAAAGCATCACATAATAAGTCACAGATAAATCTTACAAAAGACAATAAGTCTATGCAGCACAAATTATTTTCTTTTAGTGTTCCAGAAGTTTTACTATGCAAGAAAACTGTATTGATAATAATAAAGACAAAATACAAGCTCAATAAACTACTGCCCTTACTTGCATAACTTATTTGAACAATTAAAATGAATAGAAGAATTAAGTTTACAGTCAGTCGTACAGAAATATAATAAATATCTGGAAGAGAATACTAACAAATCTCACCCTATGATATAAAAGCGCTCAGCTACGTTCAAAAATTAGTTAAACCGTAGACTATTACTTTTAATTGGATGGATTATGTGCGAGTCGTCTCAGGCGCAGTAGCAGCATTTCGATGTAGTCTCCATTAGGGATAATCTTAAAAAAAGAACACAACAAATATATGCTATATAAACTACAACTGCTTGTTGTTAGTACAAGATGGCTACCAGTGTACAATAGACCAAGATTAAGGTGTCTTGTCTTACCTTTGAAACATCAGTGAGACTTTTTACTAATTTGTTTTCCATGGCAGGAATAAACTCATCCTTGAAGTGTTTGGATGACTCTGACTTTTCTTGTAGAAAGCGCTGTACGTGTAAATAAATTAATGTCAATCCAGATTCTAATGTACATACAATAGTTCTTCTAAGCTTTTCATCTGCTTTGTCGCTAAATTGGTTTCCAGCTATCCAATGTGCTAAATCTCCAACAACTTTTATCAGGACTCCAATATTCAATTCTCCGTCTGGATTTTGGTTTAGCTGATCAAAATGAACTTTATCGCTCAAAACGGGGCGGAAACCTGCAGATCTGTCGAGTTTTCTTTCTCGCTTTATGGCTTCCTTATTGTTTGCAAAGTTGTACAAGAATAAAACTGCGTCTTTGATTAGACCAACTTTATGATTTGAAGTATCCAGCTCAATAGCTTGCCGTTTTAGAATGTCTTGCAACTTCGAAACAATTTCTGTCTTGCTTGTGAAGGCAATTGCTGGAAGTTTCTTTGCTATTTTTGCAAGCAGGGAAATCAGAAGTGAAGATCCAGCATGCTGATCACTCTTCTCAATGCTGGCCCGATTGATTAAATTTGATAAAGGCTCATCGTGAGCAATCAGAAAGCTCCATATCTTAAAAAAACCAAACGAACGATAAATCTCTAGCTATTTGACAATTGGAATTGTGACTTTCATTTCATTTTACAAAAACTAAAAATTACCTGTTCAACTAGCAGCAAATTTTTTGGCACATTGTCCACCATGACATGAAATAATTTTAAGGCGTTGGAGAATAAGTTTTCCATTATGGTTTTTCTGGAAGGTATTCCTTGAGAGGACATGAGGCTAATGGTTTCATTCATAGACGAACTTTTAGGTACCAGCACATCTTCTTGAAAACATCTAACTTCAAATACGCGCATATCACAAAGTTTATGAACGATGTTAACATCCATCAAAAGCAGCACGGCTTTTTGTCCAGTAGCGGCAAATCGAGTTAGCAGAGTCATTTTGGCCTCAAAAACATAAAAGGATTTCATGTGTTGATACATGACTTGACTTGTAAATAGCTGAACAAGATCCGCGTCGTCAATAGCTTTTATCACGTCTACTAAGTTTCCTAAAAATCCTTTAGCATACATGTAGGTCATGATATTTGAGTGACCAGGAAGGTAATCCAATGACGAACGCCCTCCCGATAAAGGAGAATTTGCTGCCGTTTGGGAATAAAAACTTGCATTTTTCTCTCCATAAATATTTCGATTCATTGACTCGTTCAAATTCGATGGCATCTTGGTTTGATTATGTGACATTTTTGACTCATGCCCTGATCTTGTTAAGTCGGTGTTAATTTTATCTTCCCCTCCAAGCCCTCGAGCAGTAGTAAGACAAATAATCTCCCCCATTAAGTACATAGCTTCCATTTTTCCGATTTCTGGAGCCTGACAGCAATCTTTGCAGAGATGGTCAAGTATCAACGCGAATGAGTTTACAGAAGCTTTACCGGCTTGATTGGCATCAGAAAACATTTTCACAATATGTAAGATTGAAGCATAAAGAGTTGCACGAACTCGGGGTGACTGCTCGTCAGCAATCCATTTGCAAACAAATCCAAGAATTACATTAAGTGTGGTTGAGTTAACTTCCTTTTTGAAAGTTCCCATAACAGCTGATAAAGTTAACACTGTTTCAGCTCCAAGTCGGCAAAAGAATTCAGACGGAGTGCTGCTATCCACGATTTTGATTAGTAAAACTCGTAGTATACTTGTAACGAAGTCAACTCCGGCAAGTTTTAGTGTAGAAGGAGTTAAGACCAGAATTTCCAGACACTGCCGCCATCCATCAAAAACGATGATTTTAGCAGCTTCTTTGCCTCGACTTGTGTTAAGTTGATGAGCGAATTCAACGATTTCCTGAATAATAAGAAAATAACTTAAGCATGCATTAATCGTTTTTATACACTGAAGTAGTTAGGTATCCAACCTTTGCTTCTCCATAGATAGTTTGTCGCAATCGCAGAATCGTGTTCCTCTCCAGCTTGGCTATTTCATCCTTTAACATAGCTTCCAGCAAGTCCAATCGAACAGTTCTTGTTTTAAGCTTTGAATCATAATATTCACATGCCTTTATTGCCTGTAAGACAAATATTCGTTAGAGCATTGGACCTTTATTTTAGCCAATTAAGTTTGTCCACTAACCTCCATCACTTGACTCGAATCAAAGTATTCCAAAACAGGAACTTCCAATGATTCTTGGTCTAATTCAAGTAAATTTAAAACTTCTTGAAACTTCCCGAATTCGACCTCAATAATCGTGTGAGCCAGCTGGCCTGGTTGACCTGATGTTTTCAACTCTACTGCGATGCATTTAAGCATGTATCCAATATCTTCTAGTGTCATATGAGAAGAGGGAAAGCTTTGCTTAAGAAAATTGCTGAAGAAATGGTTTGTTTTTAAGTAACGGAGCAGAGGATTCCACAAGCGTGGATCTCTGATAAGAGTCAGTAAAGTATTGAATGCATCCGGAAGAGTCGGGGCATTCTCCAAAGCAGCATGCAAGATCGTTCTTGGGTAGCCAGCTACGCCTGAAATAATTCAAATGTAAAATAATTTTTTAAAAATCATCCCAGTGTTAAGACAGATGTTGTACATTTCTTTGCACTGACGACACTGCGCAACGTACCTGGGTTCTGGAAGTCTACACGTTTGTCTACTCCCAACAACAACATTCCTATGTTTGGCATCGAGTGTACAACACTCGCTCGCAAAATTTGCAAAATAGTCTTTTTAACATTATTACTAGTCTCAGGCTCATACAAAGCATTGATTAATGACAGCTTGAGAACAGATACTAACTGCACATCAGAATTTAATGCAGCATATAAGTGAGCATCTATATCATCTCTGTCAGTCAATGACAGTGCAAGAATTTCTAGCGCAGCTAGTCTGTGGGAATCTGGCTGCAATGTGTCCACGTATCTGTAAAACGACCGCCCATTAAATGTAAATCCTCAACCATTTTATGAGTGAATTTTAGATTTTCATACTTTAAAACATTTAACATGAATTCTGGTCTCCCTGTTTCAGATATTATCTTCATTAGTAGTTCTTGCATACCGACAATAACTGCATCATGCTACAAGTTATACAAAAATAGATATAGTAAGAGCAAATGCTTTTCAAGCTTGTGTAGTTTTCAGATGTACTGCGTTGAAGATTAAATACCCTTGAAGCTCCAACATCCCGTTTGTGTAAATATCTAGACTGCCGATGAAGCGATCGTTTGATAAGGTTAAGGCAAGCAAAGGCACACTGATCAACTTCTGGTATTTCCCCAATAGTACTCTCTCGGGCTCTCATACAGTCAACGAGTGTAGCTAATACCTAGAAAATACAACATAATTTTCAAAAAATGAAATACAACTATAATTGTAGATACAAATCATGGCATAATGAAAAAAACTCGACTTACAGTTTTCAATAGCGGTGAGCCACACAACATTTGATACATCAGTTGAGGTACATGATCCAGCAATTTAGATATTAGTTCTATTGACAGTCGTGAAATCTCCCATCGCTCGTTTTTAATTCTGTACGATCGGAAGCATGCCTTCAATAGCACATGATCGCGTACATAGGTTAAGTATGGTTCGAAAGCCCCACTGTCCATTGGATTATTTAAGTCCCATCCTTCAGTATCCGTTATTACATTACATTCTTTGAACCTGCAGTCAACTAAGGCATTTAATAGTTTGAGCATGCTGAGAGTTAACGGAAATACTTCTTGCCGGGATTCAAACTCGTCTAGCTCACTCTACGAAAAGATGGTCAATAAATTACACATTTGCTCACAGATGTTAGTTAAATTAAATGCAAACGAGATTTCTGATGACTTACCCTTAAATCCCCATTTTCTTGGCCGACGAGTTTAGAAGAATAGAATGTTTCCCAAAGAATGTTCACGGCCTCTAATCCGATATTCATACAAATCATTGAGGATGCCGCTTCTATCATTTTTGCTCGTATTTCCCGTGGAATAGCTCGCAGTTTTGCAGCTTGAAGACAGATTCTAATCCATGATACTTTCTGATTCGAGAAAAAGTTCCGAATTCTGTCAGAGTACGTGCCAATCATAATAACTACATCCAAATACGCACATATTCCTTGGACTTCAGAAGGACTCATAGTTAGTCGCATGGGATCCATCACAACTTTTTGAAACACGTCACTCGTGAACAGAGACACACCGTGAAGTCCAGTGACACCGGTTTGAGTGTTACCGTAGTTTGACAAATATTTCATAATCGAGTCGAAAAAGTGGTCGAATGAAAAATTATGACCATTTTGTTTGAGTAAATCAAACACATCGTTAGCTGAACTTTTTGCAAGACCTCTCAAAAAAGTTGCATTGGGAACAAACAAAACTGGCGGATCAATGCACGCACCACGAGCTAACTTGTTGAGTGGAAGGTAACAAACTTCTCCATTAAAGTAATAAGAACTGAGATCGTAACTATCTTGAGAGTAAAATTTGCCCAAGCACCCCATGAAATTTTCGTAATCTTGCGGCAAGTTAGGCGGACGTTGAATTCCTTGCTTGGAGTATAAGTTCGCTGTCTTTGCAGCGTCCTCCGAACGCATTTTCATCTCTTTGATCTTCATAGGCATGTAAGAGATGAAGTCAGTGAAAAAATCATGGAAGCGACGCATCACAAACTCGTCTGAGAATATATCTGGCTTAGAAAATATGTGAGAGGTCAAAAATGCGAACAAATCTTTCTTGAAATAAAAATCTTCATCGTTCCGTAAAATGTCTGATTGAGCCCCTTGAAGCGAGTTTATGTTGGTTTCAGATAAAGCCCTGTGAGTCATTACATGGTACATCAACCGTATGAGCTCCAGGAGTTCATAGCATCGAAACCCGTTGTTTTCAACACTTTTTTCTTCCATATCTTTGATGTACTTTTGAACTTCTTTAGCATAGTATTGGTCATAGTCGGGCAGCATTAGATTATTGGCAATCGCATTCATTACAGAAGTGATGAGATACACTTCAGGTTTTGACACTTCAAACTCGTCATCTTTGCACAGATAAACTTTCAAGAATTCAATTAATCTAAAAAAACACAAAAAATCGTTTAAAATATCCATCCTGAGTTTTAAAAAAATAGTAGCTCAGGGTTGCTACCTCAGAGAATTCTTCCAATTAAGTTCCTCTTGAGCAGACTTGGCAAACACTACCAAAGCGATTCCTTCACGAACGCTAGTAATAAGCCGGTTTACTTCAACTCTGTGCCTCCAGTCACCTAGCGCAAGATTGCTGTCTAAAGCTTCCATTCGAGACTTAATATCACTTTTCTCGAAAGCACCTGTTAATGGTTCAAATGCTATTACTAGTCTCCATATGAATTATCTTGCTTATTTTCACCCATTGATACTTACGTAGGAGTTTATCGATAACATCGTTACTCAGCATTAGCTGAAGCAAATTATTGAACATATTAGACACACGTTGAGGAATAGCTTTATTCCACTGCCGCCCCGGAACTGAAGTAATCATATGGATAACGGACTGTATCATCAAATGTTGTCCCTCGAAATATAGAAAAACTGCAATAAGCCCTCGTGCCCAGTTAGGATACTCGTCTTTAATGCTCTCCGCTAAAAATAATTCATGGAACACTGATTACATGTCGAAAATTGCATTTCGAATTAATGCTGCTAAAACACTCGTATTTCTAACCTGTCGATAGCAAATCTAATGCCAAAAACTCATTGATATCAAAGATATCTGAAAGCAGTATAGTTTCATTGACTAATTGCGGATGTAAATTCTGACGCGTGTCATATCCTCTCAGATAAAGTCCTTCGCTAACAGCTTTGCGTAACTGCTCCCTATCAGATTCGCTCCGCCCCTGCACAAAAACAAAATCAACAAGTTATTAATAAAACCAAAACTCCGTTACACAAAACCTCAGCATAATAATAATAATAAATAACCCACCTTCACAGTCAGGAACCCCACAAAATCCGTCTTGTAAAGTCGAGCACACTCTTCCAACTCCCGAAACGCATCATCAGTCTCTTCATTAATCGCTCTCACTACAGTGTCATGAATATTCTTATACGGCAACCAAAGTACCCCCGATCCAATTTCCACGTCAGACACAAACGACATTCCTTTCTCGAGGACTTTCATTGTCATGCTTTGCTTAAATTTCCCAACACAATTAATGAAAATGAACCCAGCTCAACTCCTCCCTTTTAAGACTTTAATTACGTCCCCCTCCTCAACCACGCCGTCCGAAGAGTCCGAACTACTTTCGAACTTTATAATAATATGATCACTCTCCTTTTTCCTGTGTCACTTAATATTCTGCAAGTCTGTCTCCTGGTACTGATTACTGTTATTACATATTACTAAATCACCCAGTCAAATGTCTGATTTCAATATTTGCGAAATAGCAAGCTGCACGAGCACAATAAACACTTCTACCGGTGCCTGTTCTTGTTCTTCTTTCGTTCCTTCCTTGTAATTTAATATTTTGTGGAGGGACGAGTATTCCTCAAACTAGGGACAAACGTTGCGCGCTTTTAATTTGCACCGGACAATCTGGTCGGTAGGTGGCAAGCACGAGGTCTTTCGACAACGACGACCACTCGTCATTCGGTGGTGGTGGTGGTGGTGGTAGTCAAGATCGCACTTGACAATGACATTGACCCACCAGCACACAAGTCAAATCATCTCACACAACAAGAAGTCTATATAGTACTATATAGTAGTAGGAGTAGGTAGAGAGAGAGAGAGGTGCATTCGATACATATGCGAATAAAAATGCTTTGCCAAAGTATGGCCAAAGTGGAGTGTAAAAGACGACTATGAGTCTCATATATACCACCACCACGGATATTGGTGGTACACTGGTATTACGAAGAAAGCACACAAGAAGTTGGAAGCAGCAGAGTATGAAAGTAAAATTAGAATCATATGCATATAATTGTTAAGCATAAATTTGGGTATTTTGCGAGTAAGAAATATTCAAGTTTATTTCTTATTATGTAAGGATGAGAGTATTTTAATGGTCGACTGAATATGTTCTCTTCTGCTACTAATAGCAGAATATACAGAAAGACAGAGAGTATAATATTATATAGAGAAGAGGTTGTGGTGATGGTGGTGGGTATTTAAAGAGGTCATCACGAGCGAGGTTGTAATAAGTAACAACAGGAGAGAATAAGTAGTAGTAGTAGTAGTATTTAAGACCATATGCTTTGAAGTTTTAAGCTTGCTCTACTTCAACTTCAACCTTAGATTATTGTATGTTGTGTGGGTACAGTAAAATATATGTCTAATATGTTTATCTGCGAATGTATGCTTAGTGTAGTAGTAGTAGTATATGTGTGTCTATGTTGTTAATCCAAACTCACACAAGCTTTCTCCTTCTCTCTCTCTTGCACATCTTTTATATATATATATATATAC
>Ga0194135_10001030_pt1 | contig 16315 bp, 10 predicted proteins | sample LitLau_LLRF_2013_FD_134024 | JGI IMG/M metagenome (GOLD analysis project Ga0194135, IMG submission 134024) | Freshwater sediment microbial communities in response to fracking from North America - Little Laurel Run_MetaG_LLRF_2013 (version 2) | ecosystem: Environmental > Aquatic > Freshwater >...
CCTCCCACCACCACCACCACCACCACTCCCAACATCATCATCATCACCATCATTCCCATCAAAGCAGTCACCAGCAAGCCAAGAGCAACAATCACTTCACCACCCAACTGTCGTCTTCCGGAACAACAACTCCCTCCTCGACAGTCGACCTCAGCTTAGCTCCACATCAGGGAAACATTCCATTGCCACTGGTCATGGGTGGTGAAAATAGTGCGTTCAATCCCATCCGGTCGTCCGCCAACTTTCTCCACCACCATCACAATCAGCTCGCTGCTAAACTCAAATCTACCAATGCGTCTATCGAAAGACTCCTCAACCCTTCCATGCTCTTTGGTGGAAGTCACCCCCACTTAAACAACCGCAGTCACTCTCCAGACCCTTCAATAGCCAACTCCGACTCTTCTGAACTTGTCGACATGAGTGACAGTGAATCTGAGTCGTATGACTTGAGACAAACCAACAAACAATCCAATGCTCTCTTGTCTTCTTCTGCAGGTAACCGGAAACTTCGATCCCCGTCACCTCCTTCTCGATCTCCATCTCCAAATGTCATCAATAAATCTATCAAAGGAAACACTAACAACAAGCCTAGCTCAGCTTATGAACCAAGAACAAGAAGTCCTTCTCCCGAACGAGTTCACAGGAGAAAGAGTTCCACGTAAATCATCCTTGTTAATGAGAAAGTTTAAGCATTGAGTGTAAGTATTATTAATTATTAGTTACTATTTTTAATTAACAGCACGCTGTACATCCAAAGTAAGTGGAAATATAAAGATTAGATTTCCGTAATTGACACATAATTCCCATTCAAGTAGTTTCAAACAGCTCGCAAAATTTACAAGTAATAATAAATGTATAATTAATTATCTGAGATCTCATTTATTTTGAAACTCTCTGTCTTAACACTAAAATAACAAAAGATGCAACGACGAGGGTTAGAAATGAACAAGTATAAATCTTAATTTAGTCAGATGATGAAGATGTGCGTTGGAATGGCTATTGGGGGAAGGTGAGAATAATCATTAGAGTCTTTGGAATTTCTCCAGCAGCAGCAGCAGCAGGATCAGTAGTAGTGTGAATTAAAAGCTCAGGATGATGAGGAGTGTGTTGTGTGACGATGACATCATAGACAGCTAAAGATTCCTTCCATTCTCACCTCTCCTCTACAACATTAGGTGTCATTCTACGAGGAAAAGAAAAAACTCTCCACGAAGATATATAGAATAATGATGATTATCATGACTGAGCAGACCTACACTTTGTTAGGATTCTTATTTTGTCCATTATTGTTGGTGGGTGTTGTGCATCTCTAATTCTATATTATTGAAGGTAGCTCACTTGGAATGTCATTAGTGAAGAGGCAATTGTATTCCGTCATCGAAGAAGGAATGATGAACCTTCTGAAATATTCTCGATCCATTGTTTTCAATACTTTTAGTTTCGTTCATGCTTCATTTCTCCCCTCACACAAGAAAAGTACGCAGAGAGTGAGTGTGATTGACTTTCAATAGTTTCAATAGTTTTCTTCTTCATCATTCATGATGATGATCAGCCACCGATACGTATACGTATACCTAAGTCCTTTTGTTAACATCACACACAAACTATGTACTTTTGAACATTTGAACTTTTAAAATTTTAAAATTACTTTTCCTCCTTCATTCGTTTTGTTCTTTCATGAGTTTTGAATTACCAACAAAACTTTGAAAGGTGCATTCATGAATGGCTGTAAACAAACATGCTATTATTGTACTCACACTTTACCCCAAGCTTATTGTGCACATGTATTACACAGACTCTTTCGTTGTACTCTGTTTGTTTGTTTCTTCCCCAAATCTATTGACACGAATGTAGATAAACTTCAATTTACATGATCGGTGTAGCTAACTTAACCATTCCTAAATATTTTGCGTGACCTTTTCAAGTGAATGTGAGCACGTATGTATATATTGTTTTCCAATTACTCCTGATTATCAATGCTTAGGTGTTTATGACCATAAGTCAATTGGCTTAAAGAAAAGGGTTCGAGAATGTTTAGGAGAGAAAAGTTTGTGCCCGCTGGTGCTAAAAGTAAGTAGGGTTTTACGAGAGGTATACAATAAATAAACCCTTCTCATTTTTGCGTGTCTTCTCCTTGCAACTCATCTAGAACGTGTTAACAAGAATTTGTTTTTTGCTTGTTAATATTTCCACTTGCCAAAATAGTCTTTAAAATATGTCAACATTCTCAACACAAGGATATAAGTTTTACCTAAATGAGCATAGTCTAACATTTACAAACGTCTACACAAGAGAAACAATATAAGATGTACGGTCAACCAGCAAGGTTTCTTTACTAATACATACACACACACGACAAATATCTCCAACAAGCATTTAAAATGAGTTTGGAAACAAATGGATTGAGTGTAAAACGAGTCAAGGAATGTGACAAGATTTATACAGAGATAAAAGAATACACATACCTAGATTCTTAATCTTTGATACGGTAAAAGAAGGTGAGCCGCATGAGATGACTAAAAAAGTTCAACGCTACACATTAAATAGCTTTGTAGGATGAAGTGAACTGCGTGCTGTGTGGAAAAATAGTTTCATACTATATACTTACACAGATGCTTTAAATAAACCTTGACGAGATTTAATTTGTAACTTTGTAAGTTTTAAATGTTATAAAGTGCACAATTACCATTTTAATTTAATTACCTCTAGTTTTGTGTGAATAATCCGTTTGTGTATTTTAATAATCAAGCATGATTTTGTAGTACCAAATAATTTATTAATTACGACTTGTGTTTTTAGTTAAAAATCCATTTTTATTGTCAGTGATACTTTGTATATCCTCAACGAATAATAGAAAATACGTTATTATGTTTAGTAAGATTAAGATAACAATTAATCCCCGGTTAGCCAAGAATAAATAGCCAAATTTCAAGAGATAGCAATGCAATTTCAAACTGTTAGAGATTTTACCAATACTAAAGTAGGCTCGGTTTTTGTAGTGAAATCTCAGTGAAAGAATAAACGAAGAAAATAGGTACATAGAAAGCTTCGGTAACTAAAAATCTAGTGTGGTATAATATCGTACACTATTATAATGATATGTAAAGTAGTGATAACGAGGAGGCAAGAATACTTGATGATCACAGCAGGTGTGTGTTAAACTGTCGACTTGATTCTGTCTGTATACCTACCACGTCGGAAGTTAATTCAGTAGCGAAAATGGTGAAATAAAGAAATGTATTTGATGATAAAATAACTGTGAAATTCCATTTACTGCTCTCACTTATTTGCATTTATGTTCATAAATAAAAAAAAATCATGAAAATATTAATTAAATACGAAGCAAAGGAACGCGAGATATATAATGTGGAGTCGTCGATTGAAGAACGAATGAGGAAGGGAATAATAATATTAGAATATGGGCAATATGAAAGGTTAACTAGCCAAGCAGTCTAGCTGCTGCCTGTGTGAAAGATAAACAAAATTAAGTATGAGTTAAGTAGTTGGGTACACAGGGACTTAAATGCTCGAGAGGAGGTGGGTAGTTTTTAACAGTTAATGGTAAGGGTACTTTTAATAGGCAGGTAGGAGTGTGTGTGTGTGGATATATGACTACACAGAGAAGATTCACATGAGCCGATTATTATTAACTCGGGTTGACTAATTATAGTTGGAAGGGTGGTGGTGGGGATGGTGGTAGTTTGAGTGGCTAGGTGAGAAGATAACATGACAAGGAGTTAAATCAGTTCAATTGTGTGTTCAAAAAAGTGATTTAGGATTTAAAAGGATGGTTCTTGCAAGTTGCAACTGAATTTGGAGATGTTCTTGAGAGTTGTTGTTGGTGGAGAGGGCCGCGATGAAAGAATGAAATTTCATAGCTCATAAAAGAGAGGAAGCAGAGGCGTTGAGTGTTATTGCATTATCTTTATTTAAAGACGAACGGACGGGGATGATGTGGACGAGGAGCCCGGAGAGTAAGGCAAGAAAAAACCGAGCTAATCAAAGAGCAGACAATAGAAAGGTGGTTGTCGCGTTGATGAGATTTTCGCGTTGACTTCTTCTAATTAATCACCTTCAACAATTGAAAATTAATCAAAGTGTAACGAGACAGGTAGGAGTAATGAGGGTGTTTATAAAGGGCAATGCACATGCCAAGTCAACTTAGCTTGGTCTTACGTATATATGTGCATACTACAAGTGTAAGGAGGTATATTTATATACACCTCGCAGTTTATTTTCCCCTCTTGTGATATTATTATCATCATTATATTCTCTATTTTTACTTGAAGAAAGGCACAGGGGTAGTCCTGGGACATGTTTGATCAGAGTCCTGCTGAGGAAGTAATGGAGAAGAGATAATAGGGCTACACTGACTTGCATCACCAACAAAACACCTCAATATCATCAGCAGCTTCTATATTATGTTATGCACTCAATCAAACTCCACCAAATGGAATTCCTTATCCGCACCCTCTCCTTCCTCTCCTTCTTATCATGCACGTAATAACCCAAAGGAGCTCATCATCAGCTTTTTTCTAATCTCACTCAAATTTCTGTCAACTGAAAGCACAAGAACTTGCCCCATGCGCCCATATATCAACTTGATTGCATACCCTAAGATGAATTACTACGATTTACTCGCTTCAATGAAACAATCAAATAGTTCATCCGCATATGAGACATGAAAAGATACACCCGATCGATTTATATAAACACTCACAGGTTAATGAGCATATTATTCAAGGTGAACCAATTTAATGTCTTGCAATTGCAACAACGATTTTTAGTATCACCTGAGTTCCTATAAGGTTTAAAAATGTCTTATAATCATGAATGATGATAACAGTTAAACAAGCGTGCACTCCTGTACCAAGAGTGCTTGGATGCGTTGGAATTTTCTTTGATTTGCAAAATAAATATCATTTATCACGAGATATCAAGAACAAAAGGTAGCAGAAAACCAACGATTAGAGAATTAAAATTGTCCACTTTTGATTCACGCAATCAAAGGAAGGATTCTTTATAATTTACCTGTGTTGAGTGTGTTGACGAGTGAATGAGTGAACGAATGTGTATGTGTGTGACTGACTAACAAAAATATTATTTGAATTCATCTGACCTCAATCAAACATCCAAATGGTTGTTATTCATACTTATGATTGATTACGAATGAGAGACCAATAATTACCAAAACTAGAGCAATCATCATCTCTTTTGAAATCCTCCTCCCATTCACTTTATTGTAGACAATGTACTTGTGTACACTTTGCAACAAGTATTTACCATTCTAGAGAGATTTTGATTTAGAATCTTGAGAATTATCATACATCAATGGATTTATATATTTGATTATGAAGGTTATTGAATGTTAATTCGGATTGCGACTTGTGAGGATCAGTATTACATAGGGCATATTACATTTGTGTTTAAGATGACGATCAGATTACTTTTGGTAGTGGGGAAAATACGCACCTACCCGTGAGTAGATAAATATAGAACAAAAAGGTAGTCGCTTTAAAAAGGGGAAAGAGCAACTAAAAGAAAAAACGAATAACGCCCAAGATCCAGAACTAATTCACCGGCCCAATTTGTCATGGGCAGTTTCATTGGAGTTATCTTCTGATATTGCATTTGACACGGTTACTTTGGAAAGCATTTCTTTCACTACCACTACTGCTTCAAGTCATCTCGGACTCACACATACACACTATTACACACACACAAGTCTTATTCGTATCTCATCTCCTTTGTACGTAGAGAGAAGAAGGTTAAGGTTCCTTCTCGCAGTCAAAGTTACCCTCACACGAGAACCTCTCTGAAAAAATAGATTTTCAAGTTTTATGATTATGATTGACGGTGCCCAAGTATGATTATGATATGAAGTTGCCAATCCAATGATGATCAACTTCCAACAGTCATTATCATCATGAATATATATCCTTGGGAATGAATATCACACGAATCCTCTCTCGCATCTTTCTCTCTCTCTAAAGAAAAACAGTTTGCTCCATTCATTGAGACGAAGCCATTTCTCAGAGAACAAAAAAGGATCAGAGAACTAAAGTGACCATTGACCACCCCAGGTGTGTAATGCCACCGCGGAAAATTTTTGGTTATCACGACTGCAGCAGATTATGAAACCATGGATAATACGACACAATCACTACTAATCCTCATCTTCTTCTCATTGGTAAATAATCATCGTAATGACCACAGAGTATTTGAGTATTAATACACAATATAACTGTTTTGCATCCACTTCATCTTCCTTCCACCTTTTTACTCCCTACAGATATTTTCACTTCCTCAAAAATACTATTTTAAAGTTCGCCGTCTTCCTGCAAGTTCGTGTAATACTCCTCTAGTCTATTAAAGTTATCGGGTCTATACGGGACATCCGTTTTATACTTAAACACTCACCATATAATTAATTAGCATAATTATCTACGAGGCATATCGTAAACCTGCATAATATGCATATCAAAGTTTCCTGCATTAAGTACAATGGCAAAAATATGATTTATCAGTGCGTCTTTTAGTATTCTCTGTATATATTACAATTTGCATAACTTCTGAGCAACCAGAGCTACACTTGACTTCCGTACCAATTAAATCCGAAGGAATTGAAAAACCTCCTTTCTTGTAAATTCAGCATAGTTCTCTAGTTACAAATAACTTACTCATTGGATTGAAACCTTTATTTACACAGATTGCTTACTCTGATTGTTGCACATTATAATAATATATAGTGATCAAGTAACATTTACAAATGTATTTGTAAATTACTACACAACAACACACACACACACACACACCACAGCTCATTTGAAACCTAACAAGCTTGTCAGATCAGATCATAGTTGATTTGTTGTTAGTACACACACTACACCATATATATAAATGTATGTTCTATTCTCTTGGATGCAATAATACAATGACAATGATACTCAAAGTCTTCTCGCGACGAGTCATTTACACAGCACCTGTTTTCTCATTGAAAGTTGTATGTGTTTGTGCTTATCTTTCTCTCCATAGTATGCTTAGACAGAGAAATTGTGTATTCATTTTATAATATATGATTTGATACTGTGTATAAGTGTCATTTCGTTCCCACGTACGGGTTTAATAATTATCTTTGAAATGGAATGAAAGACATAAAAAATGACTAAATGAAAGCCAGCAAAGATGAGCAAGTGTAGTGAACACTGTTTGTTTGACAATGACACTTGAGTAATTGGATGAGTGTTTTTTTAGTAACCAACAAATTTCATTTCTCTAACCATTACTCTTTTTGGCACTGTGGTTTCATGGCTGTTCACATTTCCTTCAAGTAATTTTTCTCTTTTGTACACGGCCAGGGTGGTAAGTGTAAGTATATAAACAGGAAAAAATCTGATTCATGCATCATCAGTCTTCATGAGCTTCATGGATAATTGAAATGTATCCAATTATATACGATATGCGCATTTTTCATACTCTCAGTATTTATATATAAATCACTTAAGATGAAGTCTTTTATTTGAAATTATTTAAAGAATTTACAATTCGTACGGCGAGAATGTGCACGAGACTCTTGAAACATTCACTTCTGAGCAAAAGAAAGTGTGTAGAGTTCATTTCAACGTTAAGAGACTGAGTAATTCGGTTATACTATTTTATATATGAGTATTATAGATCAACATTGTTATACTCTGTGCTCAGGTCATAACAATTCATAATCAGAGTTATATATAGTTTCTTCTGGACTGCTGAGCCTGTCAATCAGAATGAGTAGAAAGGTCATTTAAGACTCTTTTTGTAAAAAATGCAACTCATCTTCTTATTCACAGAAGAAGATATGTCTGAGGAAAGGAGCAAAGAAATACACACACATTCAAGTTCGTGATTCGAAGGATTTCAATTGTCATCCTGTTTTGGAAAATCGATTCTCTATCGAGATAAAATCGTATTAATTTCCTACTCACAACTGATTTCGTGTTCGTGCCACTTGTTATCTGACGCAAAGATAGATTGTTTGCACACACATTCGTTTGAACATGAGATTACTAATTAAACATAGCTACTGGTCAGTTCAAATTTAAGTGAAAATGTTTATTACGGAAAGTGTTGTTAAGAGATGCGATAGAGTCAATTTTAACTTGGTGTAATTTATTTTGTCTACCACACAGGGGCCACAATCACAACGATACATAAAAGCGTTACATATATAGACGTATACGTGTATGTATTGATATTGCATAAAGTCTCGCCTGGAACGTTAATTTCTAGAGTTGATGATCAGGTGGAGAGATGTGAATAGAAGTAAATAGTTGTTTGTAAATGTATATTACTACTACTCTCGACGAGTCTCTCAGAAGAGCTCGCTCTCCTCTACGAATTAGCATAGGATAAATTGGAAGTGACTTGATTTAAAAGGAAATGAGAGTATATAATTGTGTTTGGAGAAACAATCGGAGGTAACTGAAAAGGATGAGCAGCAGCAGCATTATGGTTCGATTGGATTTTATCTCATTAATATGTGGTCCACAGATGACGATTGATCCTTAATGAATAACAGGCTTAGTAGCATACATTTACGCGTAATAACTCAGGTTCCTGTCAGTCTGCACGCGAACATTTTGAGTCTTGTCTCACCAAAAAAGTATTCTGAGCTTCTTCCCCTTTCATTATTATTACTGTGCTCAGTGTACCTTATTTCTCCACACTGAATTATATATATATATATATATATATACGATCGCTTGCAATTGAAGCATCTCTCTAACTATCATCCATTTGAAGAAGTAGCAGTGACTGGACCAGGCAGCCAGCGAGCAAGAAGAAGCTTACCACAGAATTATTATAACTCCTCAGTGTTGGCAATTAGACGCCGTGCATTTTCTCACTGATTCCTAAACAACTGCATTTATTTACCTCGTCTCCAAGACCTGTCTCGTCTCACAATTATTACAATGACTCTTGGATCCACGCCAATCATCAAAAACCGACTCCACAATGAAAGGGATCCAAGATTGACACTTATTATTATTGCACAATTCGGCTTAGTCTGTGTTTTTTTAAATCACTTTCTTCTAACCGATAACCGCTCTAATGTATATCAATAATATCAAACCAAAATACTTACGCTAACCACACTTTATTCGTACAAGCACTGGGTACTGACCTGATCTAGATAAATTTAACGGGTTTTTCAAATACCATTTGTACCACAAAGTAATCTTTTTAAAGACAAAAATGGGACTGTTTTGGGTCGTTTTGGTAATTGTAATGTTTGCGTGTACTTTACAAATTAAAACATACTACAAACAATATTCAGTCAATTCCGTTGCAGTTTTGCGGTCTGCGGTGTTCAAAAGATTCATTTAATTGAACTAAAGCTACGCCACATACGCATAGCTGTACCGATAGGAAACTGATGCCAAGCGTGTTGCCTCGTGTTCGAGAATGATGAGTGATTTTTTTTATTGATATCACCACCAGGACAGGTGGAATTAGGAGTCAGTAGCAGATAAAAGGAGGATGGAATAAGTTTGTCAGAAGACTATTTAGATCTCATTTCCTCCGAGTCTTTTAGACAGTGATGTGTGTGCTCGACTCCCTGCCAAGATCCAACTCCGAGTTTTCTACAACGGAGGGATGATAATCCAAAACTAGATACAAAGACGCACGTCAATCAATTACATTCCAATTGCATTGTTAATTTCCTCAAAAATTATCCAGGCTGCTTCAAGGCAGCTTCACTATCATCACCCATCCAACAGGCATACATTGAATACACGAAGCTCATTTCATTGTGCAAGAGACAAAGTAATGATCAGATTATAACATATACAGAAACCTCTATGGATTATATGGCCAGTCTTAGAGAAAACCTCAAGTTAGCTTGTGTCAAATGGTAATTGTCTATGAATTATTTGCAGGTATGAAATATTGTTTCCCCAGAAGTGTATAAATTATCATCTCATGGTACATAATAAGCTTATGAATTAGAGAGAACTGATCAGAAACTACACACGCATTAAAAAGGAGTGGCACAGATTTTAAGTGGAACAAAGTAACTGGTGAAAGTAAACTGCATTTAGCAAACAAACTAACCCAGAGGTAAATTTGTCCGTTGATTTAGTTGCAGTACAAGTCAGACTATTATTGCATGAGTAGAGATTCATATAATACAGTGCAGCGGCAGAGCTTATAAGGCATAAGTGCATCAAAACCAATTATAATAGCAAAATCAACTTGATTCTGGAAACAAGCATAGCTCAACTCTGATCTCATAACCTAACCAACTGTCTGCTATCTTCTAATTGCTAATCATACAGTATAATTATTATTATTTTTATTTTCTCGAAGGTTACCTGTAAAATATTAGCAATAAGCATCTTATGATTCATTTACACGGTTAAACTTACTCATCCTTTAATATAATATTTACTCACTAGTAAAATACGAACATGAAAATGTGGAATTATGGATTGACGAAAACATACAAGGCTGAAACATGTCTCACTTTTATCTTTCTCTGTCCATTTTGACTACGGTTATTATTAGAGAAGTTCTGAGGGGCAAAAAGAGTGTTTTCTAAACGAATAGAACAAGAACTCGAATCCTTGAAATCGTACTGGAGGGACATCTAGCAATGAACAGAACTACTTTTTTACAAGCAACAAAGTTCTTGCAAGTGGGCTAGTACCTTTCCAGCTAGCGAGATTTCTCCGGTATCCTCCTTGAAGGTTAACAGAGTAACCTAACATCAGAATTCCAGTCCTTCCCCTCGTCTTATTCTGAGAGCTAGGGGTAAGTGAGAAAGACCCAGAGCAGCATTTATTTGTGTTAATTCCACTAGTAAACTGTATCTGGATATACCTATTATATGCTCTAAGTTATTTTAACGATCTACAATTATGGAAAGGTGTTAATTACGAGATGTCCCTACGTATTACGTATGTTCAATCCTATAGATAATTAAGGTACTCTTAACACTTAAAGCAGCTCACGACAAGAGAGGAGTTTGTATGATTACAACAATTAGAATTAGAAAGGTCATCAGTTTCAAGTTTTGTGCTTCATCACTTTCCTTGGAGTAATTGAAGTCAAACATTACATAAAATGGGACAGTTGCAAAGTCAATATACGACGAACTGGAGATACTCGTGACTGGTTCAGAATGAGAAAAACGTATGAGACTAATAAAGAAGAGAGAAAAGAGAATTCACAGGGTGATGTAATAAGACGATTGCATGAATGTACGGTATGTACGTATATATAGTCAATCAGCAATCATATTATTTGAAGTAGACATCCAAGCCACCTGAAATTAAACCGACTGCATGACTTCTGCAAGCTTCTAGAAACTGCTGACTCTACACGACTGCTTGTTCTAATCTCGAGTATTTGGAGAAGTTAAAGTAGGGAAAGTGAGAGAAATGAGAAAATATAGTCTCAAATGGAACACACACTGATCCCACTGAGGAAGAAGTGAGAAAGAAAGTTGGAAAGAAAATCTAATTACAAGAAACTGAGGTTAATTACTAGTGGTGACTTGAGTGTAAGCAAACGTGGGATGATTCATGATTGAGAATTCGCCTATACATAATAATGTTTGCTTTAGTGGGGAACGACGAAACTAAAAGGAAAGTGTGTGAAATGTGTGTGTGCTTGAAATCTTGTAATTGAAGAGAGTCATTTAATTGTGCCGTATGTGTCTATATTTGTGAGAGCCAGTGCGTACATATATAATATACATTACTATGTGGTAGTTGTAGTGTATATAAGTTATTTTTCAGAGAGATGTTGTGTCAACCACTATGAGACGGTGTGGACTACTACCCCATTATTATTATTGACAGAGAAAGATTGTGAAATTGCAGTGTAGGGGAATCAAGAGAGAGAGTGAGAGAGGGTTAATTTAAGAAAGGTGAGACTACACGTAATAAATTGTTTTCCTAACGGTGTGTCTTGCACAACATTATATCACACATACACTTATTATCTTCAATCATTCATGTGGCGAGGCTTTTACTTTTTAGTGGAGGGGATTTTTGATTGTCTAGGTGTATTATGTACATGTGTGTGGATGATGAATACGATGGCAGCAGTACTGCTAGTACTGGAAGTGGTCGTTGTGTGTGTGTGTGTGTTTTACTCACTTTTACTGCGTTGAAAGGACGTCTTCTTGTGAGTTCCAAACTGCACTTCCGCACACACAGAACTACATTGAAAGTCCCACCTGAGGGAGAAAGCACTCTACACTTCTACACATTGTCATAATTATATAGACGGGATATGTACCATTATTCGGGTTCATTTGGCCCCGTACCAACTGGCGATTTCTTCTTCTTTCTCAACCCTTTCTTTTTTATGGAATTAGTAATCCGTCAACGTCTGGATGTATATATACGGTTCCTATATATTCTTGGAACACCTCAATAATCCGAGGGCTCACTTTCTCACACAACAATAATAATCATAACACTTTCTCCGTACTTATGTCCTCTCTCTTTCTCTCTCTCTCCTCACAAACTTCTTTCTCCGGAGAGTTCCTTTGACTATTTGTAGCCGTCTTCTTTTAACACTCTCTAAATCACTCAAGGCTATTACTTTGTATAAAAAATTTACCTTTGTCTTATCCTTCCTCCTTTCATCTGCGTATTCATGTAATTTTTCAAGTAAGGTGGGTATTATGCATCTTACAGCGAATCATTAAGTATCATAAAGACAGGGCTGTTAAAGTTTTGTAAAGGATTACAGGTACATATAATTCACCATAGGTGTTGGCCTGTACTCATATAATTCAATAATACATGGGAACTACGAGGATTAAAACGATGGGAAGATATTGATCAGGATTGAAGATCAATTATATATCCAGTGGATACAACATGGAGACACAAGAGTTCAATGGGTTATGTAATGAAAGAAGCCAAAGGAAGGAATCTGATGCTGTTTGTAGCATTGTAGTTAAACTCCGAGCCAAATCCTACGACTAATTCATACCGGAAAGGAATTGTATGAAATAACAAAAGGTGTGTGTTCGTGGAGAAGACATTGATGGGATCTATTGAAAGATAGAAAGTGGGGAAAGACTGGAGAGACGTTTTGTAGTTGCTTAAGTGCTGCTGGTGTGTAGTTCGGAGAATCATCTTAAATGTAATTGAAACCTAGAGAGGAGCGAATCTGAAACCCAGTGAGAGGCTCGCCTTGTATAAATGTTTATACTTATTCTACTACTGTTTGTGGAATATGAAAGCCCATTATTGTATTGAATTGAATCTGTGGCTCAAAGCTGGACAGAAATGGCACCTTCGGATATGCAAACAATGAGGAGCTGAGCAGCGTATGTATCGAGAACCCTATAGTGATCCTCAGGACGTTACTGTGAAAGAAGTTGGTATGCTACTGGGTGTGCACTTAGCCTTTAACTCATTTACAGAGATGGAATAGTGTAAACGAGAATGAAAGCACAATCGGAAATGTTTGTTGGCATAAATCACTGTCATTTCAATAATGGCATGGCCCCATGCTGTTGACCTAAGGGGTTAAGATAGATAAGACTTGTACAAAGTGTAAAGCTTCCCTGGTGTCGTAAGATTATTCCTACTGATTTGTACAGTGATATTACTCCTTTCTATCCTCTACCTTCATCGTACTATATACACTCAAATCAAATATATTCTATTTGCAACCAGGAAAAATTACTAGAAGCGTGGAATTCAGTCTCAATTCGCAAAGTGTAGCTAATGGAAAAGTGTTGGGTAGAATAGAAATAGTAACATTGATTCATACATCATATTTCCGCTTCCAATTCACCAGGCTAGATGGTTGAGTGACATGAATCACTTACTCTGTTTGTTTGGGACTTTCACGTTCACGTATGAGCTTTCCCCGACTAAACATATGAAGGATCTGCTATGTAGATATCACATGTTATTATACTATATCTACTATTTCTCTCGTCGTGTACACGAGTTGTTCGATTCCCCTTAAATATTCAAAGGAGAAGTGTATGATCAAAAGTTAATTGTATTGTTAGCACAAGGCTATATACAGGAGAGAGCCTTACACAGAAGCTTTATTGTCTTATGAGATGAATGTTAATAAAATGGTAAGAATAGACGGAAGAGAAGTTTGAGGAAGTCTGGACTTGAGAAGAAAGTCTATAATTCATAAGATAAAGTTCCTTTACAGACTAGACAATGCAATGGCTAAATAATTAATGTTAACTGTCACCATTCATGATCATCCTTGTGTACGAGGATAATATTTATGATACGCACTCATCCTTTATCTGCTCCAAATACTCCCTAAAAAGCTACTACACATATACTCCCTCGTTTCTGCCTATTAATATTAATACTCTTATTCTTAATCTTAACATTCTTAATTCGTTCTGAAATTTCATTTTGCCTGCTACAAATTTAAGCCCTATTAAAGACTAAAAATATGACTTTTTTATGTTAAACGATCATGTACATAGAATTACCTCTAATTTTAATGTGTCTTACATACGCAGTGAAATAATGGTAAGAGACAAATGTACGTTTTAGATTAAATAAAGTAGATATTTTTGCATTCGTAGGAAACTCCTTTTATTTGTCAAACGTATCGCCTATGACGCAAGAAGAAATATTCAAATTTCAAATATTCTCCGGAATGAGATGCAAATAAGGTTTTCAGACTGGAAATGGACAATAAATTACCTTTTTCATCTTTGTTTTCCGTCTTCTTCTTTGAGTACAAGTTTGGAAATGTACACAGCACAAAATAAATCTCAGTTTGTGTGCCTGTGTGTACATGTAGATTGTGTTTTAGACTTAGAACGAGAAATAAAGAAAAAATGTCATTCAGACATTCACATCCCCATTTTTCTCTGTACTTGTTCATCGGTCTTTTCATTCCATTTTGTTGCAGAACTGGCTTATATGAATATAAATCTCCGTTTGTAATTCGCATGTGCATATTGCTTATCTACTTGTGTTTCGTTGCAGAACTCTCTGTATTCTGTCACATTTCGGCCTTGTTCTTGCAAAAGTTTACACTGCATGAATTGTAATTGCAATCTTAAATGATGTCAGATTTCAGTCCTTTTAAAATTTTATGCTTGATTTTTTTGACGCCTGTATAGTAATTGGAAACAATAGGATTAAGCAAATTAACTTGAAGTATTAATCAACATGCACATAAGATACTTCATTTTTGATGGACAGATGTTAAAATGCGCAATAACTTATATCGTAGGATATTGACAGTTTGCTATCATTTTTTAAATTGAATCGTGACCAGACGCAGGGTCCAAGATAATAAAACGGTATTAAGTAGAGTGCAATTTACTAATGTATGCAGAATTGTGCATGTATGGCAATTGCTCGTTGCTTTGCTGCATGGTATGTGTATCGTGTGAGAGGCGTAAGCAGCTTTTTGATCAGCTATCCCAATTCATTTGTGTAATGATAAGCTGCGCTTATTAATTATACTGATAGGAGCGAAGAAATTGGCAGAGATAAGAATACCAAGAATATGTTGGAGGCTAGGCATCGTACCAATTACGACTGCCTGTGCACGATCACATTTTTTTAGTTACACATTCTTACATTTGCATCTGCTGTTCCAAAACCGCGTGTTGCAAAAAATCTGCACATGCATTTTTATTTTCAAAACATAAATTGCAGTTATTGTATTGACTGGCGTGCAAAGATCAGTCTCTGTGAGATTAGCATTATAGCATTCCTTTTTGCATACACATACACTCAAAAATATAATGCAAATCTTACCCCATACAAAGTTATTTATTTGATTGTGGGTCGGGGATGCTAAATGCTTTTATGCAAAGAAAATTAGAGATGCAAAAAACGTGATCACTGGTGCTAAAAACGATTGTGCAAAATAAAAATTTGTTTTGCATAATCAAAATGGAGATGCAAATAAATTAATCAACTTATGCAAAATTTAAATACATAAATTATTTCTTGTAACTGGGCACAAAATATGCTTTTGAGCGCAAACAGTTCATAAAACAGTGAGGTTAAAACGATTTCGTACTTTTAAACACTGTTTCGGACATTATAATTGAAATGACATTATTTTCTTGATTGTAGCTTTGGTATTATAAAGCATCTTGATGGAACCATTGAAACAAGGAATGTTCATTTCTTCTTTGGTCCGAACACAACGCTTATAAAAATTTCTCCAGTTTTGGTTTGGAATAGCCAATTATGATCGTTGAAACTTGCATTACTAGCCTTCCACAAAGTTAGAGGTCTTATGTACATTTAAAAAAATATATTCCTTTAAATATTCAGACGTATTTGTTTGAATATTA
>Ga0194135_10001031_pt1 | contig 16313 bp, 13 predicted proteins | sample LitLau_LLRF_2013_FD_134024 | JGI IMG/M metagenome (GOLD analysis project Ga0194135, IMG submission 134024) | Freshwater sediment microbial communities in response to fracking from North America - Little Laurel Run_MetaG_LLRF_2013 (version 2) | ecosystem: Environmental > Aquatic > Freshwater >...
AATGCCTCTTGAGGTCCAAATAGTTCATATTGTTTTGAAGGAATTTCTATAGTTAGATAGAAATCGATATTTAGAAACTCAGTTGCAATTGAATTTCTACATGATATCAGAATCAGGGGTTTTGGAACAGTGAATACACAAACTGAGAATAAGGAATGGAGAATAAAGTAACAGAGTAATCAAGGAGCAAAATACAATTCGATGATATGTAGTCACTTGTAAAGTTAAGCACGATAGTTACTTATATTTCCACTAATTTCAATGTATGCTAATTGAAAATTTTTAAAAAGCTTAAAACCAAAAGTATAAATACAGTAAAAGATACACAAAAACCACAAACCATGCTATTTGTAAGGATCATTTCATGATTTCATCTTTGAGGAACAAGTAATATTTGGCAAGTGTTAACCTACGGTTTGTATACATTTTACAGGTCGTTTCATTTAATTCACATACTACTCTGTACTCCTGTACTTCCAAATCCTGGGAACTCATCATCCCTCTTTGCTCTTTATTCCTTTACTACTCGCCGTTCCCAGACTCACAATCAGAGTCAAAAAATCAATTTTTCGCCGTAATTCCAAGTGTTTCTAGTCTTTAGTTGCTCGTAAATAAAGGGAAAGTATAATAATAAAGGTTATTGGAGAAGAACTAGAAGAAGTACAAAGCACAACCAACAAAATTATCCCCAATTTCAGCTGGAGAGTTACAATAATAAAGCGGACTTGTGAATACCTAGTGCCACATCGATGTTGCTTCTTTCCCATGGCCTGCTGGGAGTCGTGGTCGTTCACTACGGCTGGTGCTTTACTTACCTTGGCGTCCCGTGAGTATATACATTCTCGGGACTCCTATATTGCTAATGCATTAGTGATGTGTAAGTATTACACAAGTTCGAGAGAAAGCTGTAGATTATGTGTGTGTGGGGGGGAAAGCAGATACACGAGAGCCTTGAACAACACTAGGAACAGGTCCTCTTCCTTTGCCTCCCTTGTGCTTGTCAGCGCCATAAGACTTCAATGCGAAAGACACAAAGTTTAAATGACTCTGTCAGCAGGTGGTATTCCCCTTTAAACTAGGCCTCTGTCCTTCCTTCTTTCCTTCCTTCCTATAATGAAGCAATGCAGCGCTCCTGTTCCCGACATTCAATTTCCAAATCGCCTTTTCTCTTCTACTCGAATCACACACATTCGTATTTTCACTCCCAAGGATAACTTTCCACATTCCATTTCTACATTTTAATTGATTTATTCACCTCTCTTGGGAACTTTTTCACCCACAGCTTTCAATACCTGTCATTAACAAGCATGATGTGAAAAGGTTTACGACAAAAATTTCTTTGATTTAGAACAGGTTCTACAAATTAAGAATTAGCATGTGCTAAGTTAAATATACGGGTCGTAGGGATCCAGGTCAATGTGTATATCAATCATACATTGTACAAATCTATTTTCCGCCACTCATACTTCGGTGGGATCAGAAATGACGCTTCTGCATACAGATATACTTCTGAAGTTACCACTTGGAATAATGTGTTCAGCCGTCAGTGACAATCTACAAGGCCCAGCTATCATTAGCATTTTGAAGATCTCAGGTAAAAATGACAAAGATGAGAGAAATAAATGGATGTTGACGCAAGAGAAATTGTTCAGGGAACAATTTAGAAGAGAGCAAACTCCTTGAGCTTTACTTTAGGCTGTTCTCATCGTGTTATCTAAGAAAACAGGGTGTGATGTGTTGGGAGAGCAATACGTGTGGATCATTATTACCTTCATACCTAACCCATCATCATTCGCATGTACTTTCACTGCCAATGAAGAAGCCCCACCGTCCTCATACTTAGTTTCCTCGGGTATTCATTCACATGATGACGTGTCGTTGCCTGCTTCTGCTTGAGGTTCTTCAGATGAACCTCTGCTCTCTCTTCAAGACTGTAAGTTCTCTCAAATCTCCTATTTTACGACTTGATCACGCCCTGTCTTGCCAAGGAACGTATCTTGAGAACCCAGATGCACAGGAAAGGAGCAGAAGACATCGCCTGATTCCATATGATAAAGGAGTAACACACAACTTATTCCCAGTATCATCACATCATCATCCCTCCAGACAGCACACAAACGAATCTCACTGGTACCAACACTACTATAACCAACTACTAACCAAATGAACCAGCATTATCCGAAAGAACCACGCAAACTTAAGTCTCTCTTTCCTCACGAGTACAAAACACACTCATATTTAAGGCAAACAAACCTTTGAGAAAATATCAAGACGCGAGAGCGAATTCAGAGCGAACAAACAGACTCGAGAATATTATATGCAGATGTTATAAGTGAGAGAGAATAGAGTATGGATCTTTTTGGCTACCTAATCCTTTCAAAAGATAAAAAACTGTCATGTCAGGATACTGGAATATTTAAGGAATTCCAAGCATCAGTATGATGAGTTATAAGACGGGCGAGGTTGTAGCAGTCGTCAGTATGCTTGATTTTGTACAGAACCTAACAAGCTTGAGTTCACACCTGCCATAATTTTTCTGGAAGGTCAGTTATCAATTGGTGTAGAATCTCAGTTCCTGAGTTCCACATTATGTAAATGATGACTAGTTTCTCTGTCTACATTTAAAAAGGTACATGGTGCTCTAGTGCACTTTTACTCATTTTGATTACAAAGCACATAAGATCACGAGACAAGAAAGGCGATTTCTGGTTTTCGATTGCCTCACAAAGACTGCCTGTCTGCTCTTGTAGACCTGTGGTCAGATCATTAAATGTAAGTAGTATATTATAGCTTACAGAGTGTTCACTTCTTCATCGTGTCTGCATCTTCATTTCGTCCGACTGCTCTTACTTTGGCTCGTGCTACCAGCACATTTGTTTTAGGTACTCCTGTGCCACTTTACATTCTGGTGGTGAGTCTAAGACTGGCAAGACTGCTTGTTGTATCCACCCAAATAAGCTAACAAAGTATTTCGATCTTCAAGGCTTTACTTCTTTCAAGAGTTTTTTTAGTCTTGCCAATTTTTTAGGAACGAATTCTTGAAATTTTCATACAGAACAGGAAATACTCGCTAGCCAATAACTTATTTCACGTTTAATTACACCGAGTAAGTTAAATCGTCTAATGTAAACGCACCTTAAAATCGGTGAAAGGAGTACAATTATTATTAAGCTATTATTAAAAAGTTCGTTTCATTATGTTTTCAATTCAGTGAGCTTGTTTTTAAATCATAGGAATCTAGTTGAGTGTAATGCACTCATCTACATGTGGAAATGCTGCAGAATAAATATTATATAGTATCTTATAAATAAGGCATCAAGTGTACTACTCTGATAATTTTTCATTTTGACTTCATTCCTCGCTGAAGGTTTGACAGATTGTAACTGTTTGCAGAAACCTCTAATGCTAGTAAAAAATAGGCACATGTGTTTAATGTGCTGTTTGTTTCGTATCTACTTTTGCATGGTCAGAGGAAAAACATCTGTTCGTTAAACACTTATCCTACAGATGAATAAAACCAGAGATCCAGCGATTCAAACAGCTACTTACATAGAAAATGATATAATATTAAAATACACCAGTTAGTCTCGTTAATAAAGCTGTACACTCACTCTACATATATTTCATGAAATAGATTGGTAGTGTCTCCGTGCACGTAACACGTTCCTTGGAATATATACGTCTACAGCATGTGATGATCAGTATCGTAGACAATCTTGGAATTTTAACCACACAGGATGACACTGTAACATAATCCACACAGGATTATGTATAAAAATTATGTGCAGAATACGGTCCCAATTTTATGCATAGTTTTTCAACACAGTCCTGACGCGTGTTATATGCAGCATTCTGTTCATACTTTTTTGGTCGGGAAGTGTAAATGTTCTTGTATGCGACTTCCCGAAAAGTGAAAAACAAAATGTTTAACAAACCTTTAGATCGGGACCTTGTGAGAATTTCCGTGTTGGTCAAAGGAGATCCCACTCGTCTATTTTCTTTTCCGGATGGCAAGGATAGAGGTGAACATGGTGAACCAACAGACACCGATTCTTCTTTGATTACTTTCCCTTCCATTAATCCTTGCTGCAATAGAAGACGAGATTTCATTATATTGTTGTTGCTTCAGGGGTTCGCTACACTATCCCTTGTCTTCCACAACTAGCATTTTAAAGATGACTAATCTCTCATCTACTATCAAGCTGTTTTCTTCTCGATCCTTTACTAGATCTGGACGAGACGATGAGACTGGCTTACAGAAGAGAGCCAGCCAGCAAAACTTCCACTTGGTTTTCTCTAACAAGTCACTTTTGATTCTTCAAGTTTGCTGATGTTGCATAATTACTCTACCAGGGATGAACACTTTAGACTGGATTTACAACAGACTTTAATTTTAATTCCCTAATCAAAAAACTTTAAGCTAACAACGCTTTGTTATTTCTGAAGTTCGTAAAAAGTTGAGGGAATGATGAGTATTTAGATTTATTCTGTACAATTGCAACTCGGAAGTTGGGCAAGTCTTACACACTGTATCAAATGAAGTCTGGTAAGTATCTGGTGGCAAGTAGAGTTGCAGAGGTAAGCGAGTGTAATTTTAAAGAGCTCTTCTATGTAAGGGGGATTCCATCATACACATGAAATAGGATAATTTCTAATGAATAAATGGATAGGGTGAGAACATCACATGCTCCGAGAATACCCTACACGTATCTACAAAGGAAGACGGAAGACCACGAAACCCGATGGCAAATAAAAGAAGGAAAAGTGCATATGTACAAGGGGTATGTATTATGTATTATACGAGTAAAAATATGCGTATATGCCTGTTGGTGGCAGTTGGACATCTTCCTTCAATGAGCATCTATGCTGCCGTTTATTTGGCTCATTTAAGGGCAAAAGGTTGCACGATACTCTTATTTTGAACCCACCGTGTCCCCTCTCGTGACTTTTATAAGATTAAAAGGGCCTGATACAGCTTGCTCATATATTTGATACATATAAGTATATATATATGTATGATAAGAAAAAGGTATAGTATAAGAATAAGGTAGTGAATAAGCTCGTCGTCAGATGTGCCAATGATGATGCCAAGGCAGGGTCTGCTTACTACTACTGTGAAAGGCATAATACATCTTTCTCTGGTGTCCCCTCCTCTAGTTTCGAATTCACACATCTGCGTTAACCTTTCTTATACTTACTCCTTTCCTACGAAAAACATTCTGGAACAAGCTGTGTGGAAGTTTTATCTTTGCCAAATACCATAATGTGCCATAAGCTATTAACTACACAGGGCTATTGACTTTCCCACTTCGTCTATTAATCGAATACAAATTCTTCTAATCTCTCAAGCAGAACAATACGGACATATGCCGTCTTATTTACCCCTGAGTAAGTTATTTCTGCCGCAAAAGGAAGTGAGAAAGGTATTCCCCAATTCCAAAAATAGTCTGTGAAAGGAAACAACAGAAACACGAAACAGAAGACTTGCAGATAATACTACAAATTTCTCAACTCTCCCCATATGCTACCTTTCCTTTCACACGTATCAACAGATCCCTGTTTCCTTCCTTTTTCAGTTTTTTCTTTCCTTCCGGTTTTCCTATCTGGATGTCTATGTACTTGCTGAGCGATAATGAGCTTACCTAGCTCTTGGATGCTCATCATAAAACAAAAAGAACATATTGTTAATTTCTGATATAGATCTTCTCATGGAGCACACACCTGGACTGACAATGAGCCTTATAAGCAACATATTCGATCTATAAAACAACAATATGAATGAACTAATATAACGTTCCCAATTTCTTACCAAAAGATGAGTCTGCTGTATGTGGATAGTACTTTGAAACTTTTTAGGGAGAAATCAGAAATTCCCGAATTCTTTGGCAAGAAGAAATCAACAACCCGTGTGTATATGACGTGAGTATAATCCATTTATACAAGAAGTAAAGAAAAGGTTTCGTTTTATGACAAAAAGCAGATCAGAAATATGTAGAGTATGAGTTGCTTGCATCTGCTATGCCACCTTTCACATTTGCAACTGCAGAAGAGTAAATAATAATATCAATGAGCTTTTACAGATACAAACAAGTCTGGTTAAATGCTAATTACTTCCATATGCTCAACAATTATTAACACACAAGAGAACTGTAGCAGCAAAAGTAGGCTTTTATGTTCGATATAAATGTTCGCAGATACGCTTGTCAACAATTCACAAGGGTGAAATCATGCAGTATTGTCTCTAGCTATGTTTAGTAAGATTACTACACACACACGAAATATTGTAACTTGATGCTTTCTTTCCTTTATAGTCGCTTGAAAAGCAATCCTTACTAACTGCTCCTTCGAATAGTTTTACAGAAGATAGACATTAAGACATAGACGATTATGTGAAAGCATTGAATGGAGGCAATCATAGTGGCACACATATATATAAATACATATATATCTTCTTATTGAGGCGCAGCTGTCCATTTTAAAAAATATTACGAGCACAATGTTAATAGTTAATGGTAATAAGAAATGGAATGCCGGCCAAAGTCCTTCTCTATTAGAAGTCTCAGTATTTGGGTTTTGTAAAACATTTTTTTCGTGTGAATGGACTGAGGTACACAAAGCCAACGGGTGTGGAGTACTACACTGTTGTTACTCTTGTTACATACTAAGCTACATTGCATTGCGAGGTCTGAGCAAATATAATGTGCCTATGTATATGCAGTGCTGTATAGGTTGTCGAATACAAAAGCAATGAGAGGAGCACCTGAAGAGACAGGTGTGAAGAGAAAGGTCTTCTCTCGAGTCCTGGACTTCCAATGCGAAATACTCACAAGCGGCACACGACTGCTGCGAGTATATAGAGACCATCAACATCACTTCACAATAATCATCACACGACCACCAGTATAAGTTTCATGCTTATAATAATAATACATATGAAACCGAGGGCATCATCGTCAGACCCTTCTTCTTTTGCACAACTCCTATCACCTGGATCATTCAATACCATTTGGCCACAAAGCCGTTTCTTTTTAAAGTTATTACGGAAGCATCTTTCTTACTTCATGTTCCTCACTGTTTTTGTATGGGCAGATAAACTGAACCCCAAATAACACGGTAGCAAGCCTAATAAGGCTACTATCGACTTACATATAGTAAATATATGCTCATCTCGTAGTTTATCTTGGGTGTAATGGTTATGTCGAAGCCTATAATAATATATGTATGTAGTGCCCTATATAAGTGCGGTAGTATATCTTCAACTGAATAAAGTTGTGGGTCAAAAGCTGTGAGGATTGTGTAGTTATTCAAGAACTTTTCAGGAAAAAGTGCCACAACCAACCAACAGCCCACAAGTCTTAAATAAGGGAATGATTGAGTTGCTTCTGCAATTTAAGAGAGTTCACTCTTGAAGTTGACTATGAACATGGAGAACAAATTTAAACAAATTCAAAGCTCGCTATCTGAAGCAACATACATTTTTACGGCAAACATGAATCAGTAACTGGAAAGAGACTATCTTTCAATTCACAGACTTCTAGCCCCGGCTTTCTAAAAACTCGAGTTGACAGTTCTCGTTCTGAAAATTCAATATTCTACTCTTACTCCCTTCCTGAACAAGTTGATAAGCCCTGCCTAAACACTCTCTCCTCTCTGTGTGGGATCTTGCATCATCACTATTGAATTATCATTGTGGCAACCACACTCATCTTAGCGAGTGAGTGGCACTCGAGTATTTCTAAAAAAGGATCATTTTGCGTCTCTAGGTTAAACATAAACACTTCATAAGGTTCAATTAAATACAATTCGTAATATACTTTCCATATGAAAGCATTTATTACGCACGCAGGAATATACAACAAAGCAATAGAGCTAACTGCAGGATGTATTCGTTTTCGATGAAAGATAGTGCCTAAAATTAAAAGTAGGATCGGAGAAAGCTGGGTGAAGAAGAGAGAGATATGAGCCTGTGTGGTAATAGGCGAGTGTTAAACACGATACTTCTTCCCTGAAGTTCGGGTTAATCCTCATGAGTAAAGTTGGTTGGTCCTGAGCAAGCTGGATAAGGCTTATCAAATCGGTTCCGTCTGCTCAAGGACTCACAAGACGAGAAAAAGAATCTTTAGCTAAATCTCATTTCCCGTGTGGTATGCTCCTTAGAATCCGTCCATATATTTTTCTCTACTTCTTCTTCACCTTCCCTCAAATTGAAAGGCGAGCTACGTGATTCATTTTGTAAAGCTACCAACACAAATTCATCCAATTGCACACAGCAGCTCCTCAAAAGATTATGCCTAAGTTGGATGTGCTTGCCGTGTAGACTTGAACTGCTGCGGCTACAGAAAAAATTTGGAGAATTTGCCTTGAGCTGAAATAAAGGTGGAAGTTCAGAAACTTGAGAAGAACTGTAGGAAAAAGGTAAGAAATGTTCGCAATGAAGGAATGGTTGTATAGAGTGGCATATGGTTCTTCAAAATCTTTGGCATTTTGCCATTCACAACAATAAGTGTAGTGGTAGTAAGTTGGAAAAGTCTGTTGCTGAAATGCAAAGCAATCAAGCTCTTATTCACATATGCATGCACTCCTTTCCCCGATCACTTCCCACTGTATTTTCTACTACTAGTTTATCTTTCTACGGGGAAAGAAAATGTAACTCAAAAATGTTGATCCTCTTGAGCACTACGAACTATGGAACATTTGGTTGCTCATCATTCATGCTATATTCTAACGAAGAAAATCTGGGTATAATCAATCACTTCATTCAGTTCAGAACTTAACGCAACTACGGGGTTACATGATCTGAGCATCTCAACCTTTGTTAATACCCTTTCTTACGTAAATATGTTGACAATGACAGGCGAGTCTAATTCCTCCGCAGGAGAATATGTTTCTATCTTGACACAGCATGTGTACTTTGTATTTATGTCGATCAGATATTTTCGTATGGCAGTCATCCCCTGCGTATTGTTTAAAAATTAAAAACTCTTTTAAAAAAGAAACCTTGTATAGTTCTATTATTCTACGACACTGCACGGCGGTGGGTTTATGATGATAATGAGCAAGCAGTCTTTTCATCAAATCACCTTGTAGTCTTTATGGTTCATTGGTTGTGGAGTTTACATCTTACATAAACTATTTGTTCAAGTGAATATTTATTATGAAGCACCAATCTGCATGCATGCGACGCATTCAGTAAGGGCTCAATCCAGTAAAAACAAGAAAGTGCCCTTTTCTTAAAGAGAAATGTCAATCGCTGCTGGTTGACTATCATTCTTTTTATGTGTGCTCTCAAATGAGCATGAAGGACTAACTAGATTTAACCATTGATACGGGATGATGTTATGCTGGTCCATCATGATTTCAGGAATCATCGAATCTGTTTGCCATTTCCATGCTCAAGAACGACTTTCTGCAGCAGCAACTAAAGCTGCCGAGTAGGATGACTACATACGAAAATGTGCTACCATGCTTTCAATCCTACACCAGACTGCTTCTACTTTAATACACATAAGTTATAGGTTCAATAAAGTTGTTCAATTATTGTAATGAAAGCAAAACTATTGTACAAGTATTGGTGGTGAAGTGCTGATGATTAAATTTCTAATTGCAAAAATGTATAGACTATATAGACTGACTTACATGTATGACTGAATCAGTGATTTAAGACTTTAAAAAACCATGAGAAATCGCAGTTTTAAGTTCTTGTAGCATACCTCATTTAGCTCTAACACTCCCGAATTACTGATCATTATTAGATCTCGACTTTGCTTTAGTACTGTGTACACATACCCCAGCTTGCCCATGCGTTTCATTCGGGATCTCATTCAGTCCAATATGTTAAGTTAACCGATGATTTAGGAAATGTCGCACTCAAGAAAGTTATGCAAGAGCAGCTGAACCCAAATATCCATTCATTTCATCACAAAAACCCCACCTGAGACTGTCTCTCTCTCTCCTCTCCACAAAACTACAGCTCGTTCTTTCTCTTCTACTCACCCTTTTCCTTTCAACTTTTCCGTTTTCGAGACGAAAATTCTTACCAAATGCGAGATAAAGTACTCGGTACTGCTGGCAGTTCTAAAAAAAGACTGTCACCAGAGGTATCGACATATCACGTAATGAGTTGGCTCAGAACTTCAATCAAAACTCTACCCATATTATGAGTTTATATAAATTACCGACACCCAGAAGATGTTATCAAACAAAGGTGTTCATCAAAGACTATATATTCCTTCTTACGTAAAAGATGAGCGACTTATAAGTTATATGGTGAAGGGTGGAAAGAACTAGTAACAACATGATAATCAAACACAGGTATTATGTTTCTAACCAAAAAACAGAAACCAATCGCAAGCTAATATTTTATGCTTAATTAATATACGAATTCTCAAAAGGGGTTCGGTGGTCAGTATCTAGACGGAGATGAACAATTCTTATGTATCGGTTTACTCATGAATACTAAACGCAGCTAGATGAGTTGATTGAGTGTGACATCTGATTTTAGAGTTAGAGTGTGATCGTATTGATCTCCTGTATATTACTTGCAATGATCCAGAAACAACATTAGATATATCATCAGGTGATGATGCATACAAATGGACCGAGATATTATTCTTAAACCGTGCAACGAATCAGCCATAAATCCTAGTATTCTTTGAAAATTTACTAATGCCATGCAGATAAATGAGGCAGCTAAGAAATTGTGGTGCAATACAAAATACAAATGAGTAAAATCGTGGGGAATCTATGTAACCATTTTAAGTTCTCGCATTCAGTGCAATTAATGGAAGATCATCCGACAACCATGCAGCTGTATAGTGTGTTTGAGTTACTTGAGTGCGGAAAGCACATTTTTTGTTCAACTAATAAAACTGCCGACCAGAAATGAACACTATTCAATGAGTCGCAACTGCAGACGTACCTTGTAGTAATCTTTTGCTGGAAAATTTGTCAATCTTGCCAAATGCTCATGTTTTAAATCATTTTGTGATCAACTTCCTATCTTATCTTAAGAAAACATTTTATTTTTCATCATTAGTAAGTGGGAGTTTAATAGCTGACTATATATCAATCCATTTTTAGCTAGTCATAGTTTGCTTATTTTCTTGTAAAATGAGACCGATCAGCCAGGTGGCCGAAGGTAAGGCTAAAGTACAGGATAGACACACAAGAGGCACAAACCTTTGAGCTGCTAGTTGATAAGCGCAACGTGGAATAGATTATAACCAGCAAGTGGATCTACAAGGACAGATTTAGTGGATGGGTGTGAGCTTCAAAGCAGCGAGATGATTGGAAAACTGGATTAGTTTCCCAGATGTTCTTTAGGGGCAACCTGAGATTTCAAATTCAAAATATATCGTGACAATCTCTATCTGTATTGCAATGGTATGGATTACTAAAATAATTAGGAGTATCAGAGCCTTACCTACTTGAGCTCTGATTGAGTTTCGTCTCGTTTTTGGGCTATTTATTTTAGTTGGAGAGAAGTCAGGTCAAGACAGTGAAGAAGTAAGAGATTCTTTTAAAACAGATGTTTCTCCTTGGTTTCGGCGAGTCCGTCTGCCAGAGAGGAGGAACAGCTGTGACTGGGGTGATGCCCAGGGTGCAACTGACATGAACTTCCTACCCGCTTCTGTCCTTTTAGGACTCCGAAACTCAACTTTCTCGGGTAGAAATACTCAGGACGGAAATACGAAGCATGCAAGAAGGAAATATGTGTGCAAGATCACTGTAGTCAGATGCTGAGTTCAACACCGAATCTACCAGCATCATTTCGGACAGGCTCTTCAGTTCTTTTCTCAATCTGAATTCTTGGAGTGATCCACCCATTCAGATCTGGTACGATAGTTGGGTCCAGATTCTCCACAAGCTTGTGTAAATCGCAGATACCTCACACGCTGGTCTATAGGGTGAAGAAAAGTGCCATGAGGATTCTTCCACCTCAGAGGCTCGAGAAGAAAGAGGTGACGATGAGAAAAATCTCTCTGGTATAATCCTGAGCAACTTCTTGTTTTTCTAGATCTCTGAGAGTAAGTTTCCAGGTAAGGAGTATCCTTTCGCATGCATCTGCATTATAGAACTCCTCCGATCCACCGAGTCACAAATTGGATCGCTATTTCGAGAGGAAGAAGACATGTCTACGTCTGTCATCCACCCATGCTGAACATAATTTTCTCCTTCAAGTCTTTTATTGTTGACATCAATAATATTGTCCTGCAAGAACTTCTTCTTCACATTCTCTACTTTTCATTTCCATCTGTTCCTACTTCTTCATACACTTATGTGCTCTTTATTTGCAAAACATATTTACATATCTAACTTGATATAAAGCCTCTTCGGTGAACACCCGGCAGTTGTAAATTAAACTGGGATCATTTTTCTACATGTTTAAGATGGAACAGATTTCTTTATGTGTCGAGGAGTGTTTTCCATTAATAGTTTCTCTTCGCAGTCGTCCCCTTCATTTTCAGCTTGCGTACGAAGTCACAGTGAAGTACATAAATCGCACTCCTGTGCCTCTGTCCCAGGATAAGCCCTCATGGCCTGACTCTCCTTACACAATCTTTGGAGAAAGAATAATCCTTTCTTACATTTGCCAATAATCTATCAGCTCTTTTGGCCTTGTCAAGTCATATCACGAGCCCTACCCGTTTCATCGCCCAGTCTCAATAAACACAATATCATTTCCCAAGAGAAACAATTGACCCACATGTCTTTCCACAACCTCATGCTTCTTCGTCTGAGCGACAACTCTAAATCCATTTGCGTCTTGCTTAGGTACTTTGAAAACTACTACACGATTCTTGCGAACAGCAGATTTTGTAATCGACGAATGTATTCGTGACGATGATGATGCACGCTTCTTGGATAATGAACGTCCACGGGAGCCTTTTGATTCAGATCGGGATCTCACCACCCTTTTTGATTTCTTATTAAGATTCAATTGAGATAACTCTTCTCGACATGCGGATACAAGATCATTTGAAGTTCTCAAAATAAGTGGACTAGTTGATCTATCTTTTCTTACACTTTCAGAACCTCGACTTCGACTCCTGCGGGAGCGCGACTGAGACTTTCGTTCTGCAGAATATGCTCTTATTCTAGGAGAGCGCCGTCTTGTATCCCTCTTTTTTTCTTTCTTGTTATCATTTTTCGGTTTTCTAGCATGTGAAAAAATCCCTGCGGGATATTTAATCTTCCTTCTTCTGAGAAAATGCTCGTCAACATCTCTCAAGGCCAAATTCCAATGTTTGTCAAACGCTTCTACAAAACCGGTCACAAACCCACGGATTCCAGTGTCATTACGAGTCCACACCTTCACTTTTCTTTGTTCCTTCATAGCCTCAGATAATGCCCCTAATGGTCCTTCCACGTTTTCCATTATCGTTATTACATTAGGAGGTTTTTTCCTAGGTTTGAACACTGGTAACTGATGAGGTAGAAATCTTCTTTCCATAGTTTGTAATTGCTGCCCACCGACTCCTTGACCTGTCCTCTTGGCCTTCGGTTGGTACAGTAGTGGTGCTGAATTATTGCTTACAGAGCTTGCATTTGCTTTACTCGCACTTTTGTTGAGTTTAGTAGAATCTTCAACTGGATCAGCTACAGCTTTACTCCAATGAACTAGATTAAGATAAGTCGGAGCATTCCGATCAGGGACTTGTAAATTCGGATCATTTTTATCAAACATTAAGGCCAGTGATGGGTTGAAATGAACTGATCTGAAATTCAGCAACTGACTAGTAAACTGTTGAGTATCTTGTACTAATTCTTCCTCCCCGTCTTCCGAATCTGACGGACTTGAATTGGATTCATAAGATGACACAGAACAATCTGAATCTTCACTTGACTCAATTACGTCGGGCTTTGCATCTCCCAGTTCTTTTTCAGCGGCAGCATCACTCGTGTTTTTATTTTCCATTATAATTGATTGATAGCTGACTTATTACTTGTTTTCAAATCCACTAGTCTTTGCCACTAGTGCAAGTACATCACTGGCTTATTTCCTGCAAAATCAATAAAAATTCAGAATTAAAAACAACTTCGGGGCAATACATTCCAAGCAGATTAGCTCTTATTACTAGTCTGAAATAAAATAAAAAATACCCTCATGAACTGGTTCTTCCAATAAACACAACAGTGTATTCGTTATGAAAAAAAAACGATTCAGAACGCAATAAAATTATCTCCCGTCTTGTCCCATCCGCCGGTAGTTCTCGGGTGGTGAAATATGCGTCAATCAAGGTTGCGAAAAGTCAAAAACGAAAGTTGGACTTTTCAAAAGTTAGACTTAGACTACAAGCTCAGGGTTTGTGTTTGTATGGACAGTTTATTAATTGTGTATATTTTGTGTCCATAAACCTTGGTGGAAGCCGACTAGGAGTGAGACACCGTGACATGTGAACAAGGAGTAATTGTCATTCCTGCAGATTCCGCGGGCTACCGAGTGGGTAAAACGGGTTACTTGGGGTAAATGAAAAAATCAACTCAACTTCTTCTTGGCCATGGCATATAATGTAATGCTTATCAGAAACCACACATTCAATCCATTCAATGGTCCCTGTGATGATAAGTTACAAAGGACTACATTTCGAAATGTTGTATGGTTATCGATATAATTGTGTTTATTCGTGTGCGGAAGGCAGGAAAGAAGGAATCACATCCAGATAGAATCAGGATTTTTGATCCCTTATAAAAGGCTGCAGTGTGGAGGCTAATAAAATAGAACCTTGTCAGTGGTGCATGGTGTTCCTGTGAATGGGATTGAGTTTCTGAGATATGTACATTTTATCAGGGTATGAACAACTGGATTTTTTCCAAAAAACATTTTATGCAAACCCTGTAGGTTCATCATCATCACTATTCATCATGACTCGTCATTATCATACTTTAAGTCGACTTTTTTCGACTCAATTTTTCGGTTCAGCTACAATAAAATATTCTAATACTCTAATATTAATATTCTAAACAATAAAAGTCTTCTGAAGGTCATAAATAGGAGATGCCTACTGACTGAGATAGAAAGCTCTGCTCCTACGGAAGGCTTCCAATAGTTCCAATGATAATAATAAAGTCTATTTTTTGAATATTTTGAAACCTGTCTTTTGGTACGTTCTCTTGGCTACTTTCTGGTTCGTGCTCCAACTGTGATTGATATACTTCCGGAGCTCTGGACAAGCAATTGTGAGATCGAGTATTGCCGTGCAGGCCTCTAAATTTAAACCTTTCAGGACATATTTTTTGTACAGTTTTGTTTGCACAAGAAGACTCTTCACACAGATTATGGGGAGGTTCATTTTAGCCATAATTGAAGGTTTGGCAGCCTTAATAGCTTTACATGGATTTCTTCGCACAACTTTTGCAAAGGAGAGTGGATTCGTCTCCTCAATCCACAACTCCATGTGGTTCCTCTTCACAATGGCTTCCAACACTTTCGGAGTGGCATCTTTGTGTAAGACTTTCTTAACTGACTTTTATATAGGTGTGTACAAATGTCAGAAACTTCCTAACTATAGTTTCTAATACCAGTAATGGAACTTTGGGAAGACTTCACTAAAGAAGAAGGCAGCAACCCATCCATGCGACCTTTGCATCTCTTACAGTACCATTACTTTTTTGCTTGGCTAGGAATCCTTGTGGGGTATGCTGGCATCGTTACTCAGATGTGGATGGTCTACTACCCATTGCGACTGTCTCACGTAACCCTCGAACATAATTCATTGCTAAAACTTAACTGTCTCATTTCAGACTTACAATTAGTTAGTACTGACAAACAACTTGTAACTTGTAACTTACAGATGCACCTGGCAATTATCGGAGTACCAATGATCGCTTGGCTGAAGAGAAAGACCACAGCCATCGTAGTGACGACTCAATTCATAACAATTATAACGACGGTTTCTCATGCGTACATTTCGTTTGTCGCGTCAAACTACTGGGGCCTTGGAGGGTCATTTCTGATGGGCTTGCAGATTCTTTCAATGTCACTTCCTCTCCGATACTCTTTCTTATTCAGTGATTTCTCTACTCGGGAAGTTGCCATCCTTTTCTCTGCCGCTAACTCATTCCTCTTTACCAAAAGCATTGAACAAGCAGCCAAATTCCCTAAGATTTACCGAAGCGCCTGATGCTCAAACTCAATTCTACCAAGTACTTCTTGCTTTAAATCATCAACTTTGAACGAAATTGTAAGGCTCTGTGTAAGTGTAAAAGCCAATAATAAATGAAACAAATGAAACTGCACATCAACATTTGACATTCTTATGAGTTATGATCTTAGATCATGAGTAAATCTCAACATTCCGGGAGTTCTGCAC
>Ga0194135_10001032_pt1 | contig 16306 bp, 7 predicted proteins | sample LitLau_LLRF_2013_FD_134024 | JGI IMG/M metagenome (GOLD analysis project Ga0194135, IMG submission 134024) | Freshwater sediment microbial communities in response to fracking from North America - Little Laurel Run_MetaG_LLRF_2013 (version 2) | ecosystem: Environmental > Aquatic > Freshwater >...
AAAAACCCCATCTCGTTATCTTGTGTGGTTATCGAGATAATTGTGTTCGGAAGCTACAGAGCTAGCTACAGAGCTAGCCACAGACAGAACGGCCATTCGCATAAGTGATTTTCAATCACTAACAAGCAGAAGGGAGAACAGAAGTTGATTCATTGATTTGCTCAACTATACATATGCATCTCTTCAAATCTTCGATCTTTCGCAGTTCCTTTCACCGTCTTACTAATTGAAACCTACAAATCAAGTTGGAATCACTTGTGCAACGAGACCGAGAGGTGCATTTAGTGTAGTATGTCACTTTTTACGTCTTTATGCCACTTGATTTCAAATCCTGAATTAAAACACACTTGTTATGCTGGATTGTTTAAAAAACATCAACTTCAGCCAAGTACTTTCAACAGATGAATACAAGCCCAATGATATTTTATACTAGACACTAAAAGTTGAAAGATTTAGAAAGTTCCCCATAATAATCAGATTCTTACAATATGTTCTTTTAGTGCAGGAGATCATTTGTTTTAATAAAATGCATCCCAAGAATAGATTCCGTAGAGAATTGGTCCCTGTTCCTTTTAAAGACTCAATACCACTACAATGTGTGATTCAATTATCAAATGTTGTGTAATTTGTTATACAGGCAAGTGAAGTTTTGTCCTCCACAAAGCCAAAGAGTCAACAGGTTTTCAGGCTAAGTATACATTTATGAGAGGCAGGTGCATAACAAAACGATTAAGTGGATGTATTCAAGGCAGAATTATTTTAATTCTCAAGAGAAACTATGAAACTAACTATGAGTATCCCAAGAAGGAATCTGTAAAAGAGGCCTTTAAATAAATACACATATGTACACACGCGGAAGAGAATTTTTTAAGAAGATTCAGATGGATGCTCCGCTATTTTCTTTCCGTTCTGCTCTGGTCTGCTTAAAGGTGATGATTACGATTACTTTGTTAAATCAGCAGTGCACTTCGTTGCATTGCGTCATCATTGTTATCAGGGTCATCGTATCTTCAATAGGAACATATAGGAAGCAGCGGTCATATAAAAAGATCTTCATAGTTCCTGTTATCTATCTTTAATCTTAAATATGTTTAACCTTGTGAGGTTTCTTCGATGGGAACTGGACAGATGCAATAATGCGAGTTAATAAATATAATTGTAGACATGTGCTTGTATTTATTGCGATTCCTGTTGTTTGTACGTTGTTTGCGTTGCATATGATACAAAAGAGGAAAAATAAAATCACATTTCTCACCACCAACACTTCATCAGACGTGTGAAAGATAATAATTGGCTCTGAGGCACATTTATTCATACAACTAGTATATATATATATTATAAGTTTGACACTTCGTGTCAACGTAACAAGAACTGTTTAAAACAAATCAACATTATTTTACAATTAACAAACAATCATTTCAGGCTCGCTGGACCTCTTTTACTATTGTCTCATTCGCAGGACATATACTATGGATGAATGACTTTAACATGTGAATATATAGTATTCTATTCTAACTCCTTACAGATTTGATGCTTTTATTACACTTGGGAACACATCAAAACTAGTAAGTGAACATTTACTGCCCATGCATCATTTGGAAAGCCATTTAACCAGAGACTCTCTCACCAAACAGGTCATCAAAATGAACAACAAGCAAATGCAAAATTAGACCACCGAATTACTCATAAAGTCATAAAAGTTCAAGATTGTTGAGTTATAAAACATCCGTGTAAAAATATAAATTTCCTATGAAAGTAAAAATGATAAAATATGTTTGTCGCTACTTCTCACACTAAATAATAATTATAGTCTGCTGTTGGTGCATCCTATTAAATAAGTCTACTATGGCCGACGTGTATGCTTATCTCTTGCTATCAAACAAGCTATACAATAATGACCAATAATGAACTTAATACAACATGACATCTCACACACACACACTCATACATACACTTCTCTTCTAATTGTAAGTTTTATCATAAACGACTCCGTCTTTAAAAGATACGCTGCTGACTTAGTTAACTGTCTAGCACTTAGGTTCAACTAGGATATGCATTTATACACACTCACGCAGAAGATGCCTATAAAGTAAAAATATATTTTGTATGAAAGAAAACGTGTATATATATAGTAGTTAGTTAGTTTCAAGTGTGATTGTAATTGAAATAAAAATTTTAATATTAAATGGGAATTGCCTAAGAGAATTAATTATGTCAAGGTGCATACGACGACGCTGATTAGATTGGAAAGCTACGGAGTAGGAGGGTGTTATACACTATATCATGTCAGATAGAAAAGAAGAAGTAGTTAAAGTCACAAAGGCAGTGTACTATGTGCAACTTGCTTTTTAAAAGTCTTGGCATGAAAAGATAACTTATTAAACAATACACAGCTTGATGATTTTGATGTCACATCCTTTTACGTATAGTCCAGTCTGTCAATCAATTATCTGTGCGTGTGTGTTTTTGTGTGCTCGTATGATCACTTTATACATACACTGCATCCATTTAGTCAAGAATGAATTTGCACTATATGTCCAATCATAACAAAAGATCGCGAGGAGTAAATGTCCAAATAATTGTTGTATACGTGCAGTTATTGTTAGGTTCTCATGAGGAATATTCAATTGTGAGGTCGCAGTACAGATTATAAAAAGACGGTTGAGGATTGCAACGAAGGCAAACGAGTCGGAGAGTCTCATGAATAATATTATACTAAGTTTTGGAGAGAGAGAGAGAGACAGGAGGAAGGGGCTGATGATGATATGTCATCTTCTCTCGTATAGAACTCAAAATAGCATATAACAATAAAATGCACATAAAAAACTGAAAATGGGTTACTAACAGCTTGTACGAGTCAGTGACAGTTATTATTGCTGCACAAATAAATCTCTCAATTGTTTGGCTCTAGAAGAATAGGTAGAGTGAAAACAAGGACGCGAACACAAGAGGAATTTTATAGGATTCACCGTAATCCCCTGAGATGTTGATGAAGATGAATGGAGATACGATGATAATCACTCTTCGGCACGACATGATACGTACTACTCACTGTAAACTTCCTTGCACTACTTTGAATTTCAAATATGGCATTGCCCAAGCATATACGCAAATCCGGTCTCAAGGCACCAACACTGCTGTAATGTAATTAAAGGTGCTTCTTTTCAAGGCTTCGCTATTCGTTTTTGTCTTTAAATGTTTAAATCCACAGGAATCAGAATTCATCAGGGTTCTGCATTCTTCAGGATGATGATAGTCTTCTACTTTTTCTTCTTCTTCTAGCTTCACTCTACTCTCTCTCGAAACTTTTACCAGAACCAATGACGCTTTATGCGACGACATCAATAGTTCAAAAGAATAATAAGTTGACGGAAGATAGAACGTAAGTCTTTGAATGAGCAGAAGATTCCTATTATAAATCTTCTCTCCTTGAAATTGCACTGGGTTGAAACTCGAGTCACGCTCACTCAGGATTAATTCACTGCTATTTATCGGATTTTGTATTGAAATGCCATTGTGGAGGAAACATCACGAGATGAATGAAATGAAGAGTGAATCTGAAATTCAAAATCTCTGTCGGGGGGTCATACGAGGCACAAATATTTTGCATTGTCAATAATAAAGTGAGTCTGTGTTCATGTTAGAGAAAGTATTTTTGATGCAATTTTTGAGAGAGAATGAATGGGACGTGGAAGTAAAAAATGTAGTGTCACTTGTGATAGTGTATATTTCTGTCAATATAATGATAGTAGTAGTGATGATGACACTATGTACATATATATATTTATATATGGTTACAGGATTGAGAAGAAACTGGTTTCCAGCAAAATGTGGTAATAGGTTGTATCGGAAATGGTTTATTATTTGTAACTTTCAGACCATCTGGACAGTAGCCCACGCGTTGAAAGTGACTTTCTTGTTTGGTCTCTTCTTCCTTCCGGCTTCATTAGGTTGAGACCACATTCCATTTAACTTGGGAATCAGGTTCTCTCTGAAGTTTTTCTTGAATCGCTGTGATAATGATGCCCACATGCTGTCGCGACCAGCTGCATCCCGGAGAAGGATTTTTGACGTAGTACCTTTTGCACCAACGCAAATTCTACTTCCACCTCTGGAAGACACTCGGCCTTTGGGGACAGCGTGAAGGTTCTTGCGTCCTCCTGAAGTTGTACTGGCTGTGGCAGTAGAGTGGGGCATTTTAGGCATCTCTGATAGTTCCAACCATGACGAAAAGGGAACTAGGAGATGACCTCCGTTTCCCCAAGCCATGTAGTCCCCACCGGTTCCATTTGGTGTGTACTGATGGGGCATGAAGTTCAAGGTCCTTTGATACGGGGCAAAGGTAGACGAGCTCCTTCCCATCACATGGTACAGGTAGGACTCCTTAGGATAAGTGCTTTTAGGAGCAGACACACTCTCTGTCTTTAAAGGGACCAGGAGAACGGGTTTTGCAGCCAAAGAACTTCGCAATGTCCCTCCGCTTCCTCCAGAAGAAGTCATGGAGGCAATTAGCTTTCCGCTGGAACTGGCGATTGTCGAACTTCCATAGAGTTTCCTCAGGGGACGTTGAGGGAGTGTGGAAGTAGTCGGGTTTTCTGTGTCATCTGCATTGTCCTCGGAGAATCCTGGACAGTCGTCATTGTGCTCATCGACCTTGGACATTGGAGGAGGTTCGATTTCTCCTATTCTCAGAATACTGGGATTAGTTGCATACACATGAGTGTAATGGGATAAGGAGTTAGACCCGCTTCTGCTAAGCGGCTCTTTGGATCCCGAAGTGTCATCCAGAAAATCATAACCCATGGATTTAGGTTCATAGGAAAATAAAGCAGAAGACTTGGACTGATGGGTCTCGTGCAAAATTTCAGTAGGATATACGTGAGGGAGCGAAGTGAAAGTTGGGTCGACAGACGAAGACGAGTCTGAGGAAGATGACGGAGAGTTCGACGAAGATGGAGGACTCGGTGCAGGCGAGTTTGGTGCTGGGGGAATGTTGCATGTTAATTTGCTTCCTAGAATTGGATTGATCTTGTATTTTACTGGTTTAAGTTTAACACGAAGGTCTCTGTATGTTTGGAAAAGTTCTTCCGCTTCTGAGCGAGTTCTGAAAGCAGTCACTAGTGCTATCATCTTTTCAAGGTGCCTCACCACCCACACAAGAGTTGAAGGGTGGAGCGAGTCACAGTGGCAAAAGACAACGTCTTCAATTAAATACGACTGGAAGGAAGACAAGTTAGGAAGTGTTTCCCAGTAAGGCGATCGATCGTTAAAAGCTCCGAATTCGTCAGAATCAGATCCATTTCCTGAAGACGAGTTACTGTCATCTGACACATGAAGTCCTGAGGAGCTCGTGAGACTTGTGCTGTCCATGGAGCCTCCAGGGGATGAGGGTGACTGCAGTTGTCCTCCACTCTCAGTCTCTTTCTCATTTTTCCCAGCCAAGTCAAGGTGGTCGAGCAAATTGGTCAAGTCTAATTCTACAGCTTCTGTTACTTTCACGGAACGAATGGACTCACAATCAGACTCAAATCCTTCGTCTTTTGCTCTGCAGCCTGGGGATGTAAGCTTCAGTCCACGCTCAGAACATTCTATTGAATACCTTAAGGGAAAAAGCAAAATGCAACCCATAGTCAATTGGAGCTCATCATTTCGTAATAAATCTCTTTAGTGAAGACACAAAGTAAGCAGAAGCATAGGCTAGTAATTTAGTAAAGACCCTTACTTGTGATTGTCACTGAATTTCCAAGGCTTCTTTGAGGAATCTGTAGACTGATACTTTTGGACAAGTGTCTCGACCAGACTAGCAAGTACTTCGGAGCGAATGGCACTGTCCAACTGGACTTTCCCCAGCAAGTATCCAGTAAAATGCGCCATGGTATTCTTTAAAATAAATACAATTTAATTTTATTAATTAATAGCACAATCAAATGAACGGAACACAAGGTACAGCAAAGAAAATGATAGGCAATTATCATCACTAAAAGGTACATCAAATCTTATCATTTTTTATATCTTGTCTTGTCAGAATTTCATCAGAGATAATCACAAAATTGAGATAGAACGGCACAAGTAGAAAATAAAAGTAAGAGAGGAGGCACAGGTCAAAGGAAACTGTGAGCGGTATAAAATATATATAATATGCAGTTTCTAGTTAAAACAGTTTGAATGAAGAAAAAGTGTTAGTTTGTTAGATAAGTTTTCTGTCATGTGAGGAATAAAAATTATGGTTAATTTTAGGCATAACTAAAGACTAGTTCATATCTAACATGGGAATCAGATCTGCAATAGCACATGAGTGCATCATGTGATTGTGGACTCTGGGAATGATTTTGTGTTTGATGAGAATAATTTTGTACATTTAACTGAAGAAGTAAAATGATGCTCTGTGATTAACATCCCCTAGTGGGTGACAGTGTGAGCGAAATATAATCTATTCAAACTTTCAAACACCTCGAAGAATCTTCTAATTCGAGCAATTACAGGTGTGCCGATGCACAATGAGGCCAAATGGTATATGGGCCCAAAGCTTTTGGAAATGTTGGAATGCATGAAATATATTACTTTAACAAGTGCTACTTCTTGTATTGGGACGTTTTTTGTGCCCAAGCTTATTTAGATCTCATTCCATCATTCGACTGAAAAAAACCCTGAGATGTACACACAACTACATTACTCGCAGTTAGTTATGCCGACACTCTTTTTCCATTCAATATCCGTTACTTGAGTTAGGAATAAAAAGAATAATTCAGGGGACTCGTAACAACACCTTCATCATCATCATCATCATCTTCATCATCATCTGCAGAGAGAGAGAGAGAGAGAGAAGATGAGATAAAAAATAAAAACGATGAATTCAGTGATGCAATATGTGTTATAGTGAAATACGGCACACAACAATAATAGTGAGATAATCAAAAATACTTATTTTGATCTCAGAAAAATGAGGATGCTTTTCAGTTCCTTGTTGTTGTTAGTTAGTTAGCGTGTGTTTGTTAGGAGTTCAGATTTTAGGTAAATTCATCCTTCCGTAATAAATAAAAATCTGTGAATGGCTTGCGTGTGTGATGGTGTAACTCTATATAGCATATATAAAGTTCGGTGGAGCCTTCATTAAAAATTTCAAGTTCAGAGTCTTACAAGAAAGATTAATTTATCATTTCAGTAATTTTTAATCTTGTGAGTGATCGCTACCTGCACAATTGTAAATTATGTCTGTCTCAAGACTTAAGTGGTTCACAAGTACTGTACGATTAATCTTCTGTGGTTTAACATCTACTCTGCGTAACCAAACTATTATATATGTTCGTGAAGATTAAATCCAAATGTACTACTTGCATTTTGTTGCATATTTAAAACAACGTGTTTGTTTAAGAGTTGTACACAGGAGTCTTCTTTACATGCATTTCGTTAAAGGTTTACAACATCGCGCAGTCCTACTAGCAAACCAAAACCAATTAGTTTTACGTGCTTTCATGAAATGCTAGGAATTCCTCAAATGTGTTTTAAATTAGCCATAATAGTTACGTGTTTGTAATGTTGTTACAACACTTCATTCACAAAGTGTGCATATTATTTGAGCTCGATATAATTCTATGAAATCTAATTTGGTTAAATCGCAAATATAACCAATGTTTCCTAGCTGTTAAACTAAACTATTAAAGCCCTTGCCTTGTCTGCTTATGAAACTGACCATCAGTAATCTGTATTATTATAGACGGATCTCAGTTTATGATGTTTTATTATTAATATATCACATTGCGAGGGATTATGGGAGCCAACTTTTATCCTTTCCATAAGACCGTATAAAAGTTAAGATTGGAGGTTGATGAATTAATTGAATATTTTTTGGCGAATAAAGGTCTCACTTAGCTATTAGCAATCTATTTCTTCTTTGGCCCCGTACATCACTCAACCTACGTGTAACTGTTTGACACGTACTTCTATCATCACTATAGCTGTATAACGATTGAGAATGTGAGTGTTTCATTGCAGGTCTGTTTGATTATTCTATATATGTTTAGATTTAACGCGGAAAATTTTGTACTTCCCAATTAGTAAGTCTCATCTTCAAGGATGATGATACCACACTAGATAAGTCTAGTAGTACAGTTGGAAATAAATAGGTATGGCTATGAGAAATAATTAACTATAATAATAACTCTGAAACAATTAGACGATTCGCATGTGCAATTTTCGGAGTGCAGCGATGCAAACAGTTGAAGCTGCAGTTATTTTATTGATAATAACATTCCAAAAAACAATTGTAAGGAACTAAGACTAGATGAAATGTTCGAGAGGTAATTTTTCTATTTGCTGCTGCTACTCATCATGATGCGAGTCAAAGAAGGAAAAATGCAACAGGGAATCACGCAGACGAATCTTGTACGAGATGAGTCATGTAAGAAAAATAATTCTTGGGAGATGAGAAGTATTAATTCTTCAAATAAAACATTTCCGTGTTCAGGTACAAACAGTTCTCTTAATAGATAATGATGCCAAATTTGTGTATCAACTTAATTGTGTACATAATAATATCACAAAACGATTGATAAGTAATAACTCAAATAATTGGAAACAACTTTGATTTAATTCACCGCTTAAATGTTGAATGAAATGTCATATACATTACTCTTTCATTGTTTCCTGGTTTCAAGAATAGTAAAGTGCAAGAGATTATGAAAATTGAAATGGGTTGCCTGTGCTTTACTTACTCGGTAATGAATTTCCCGTAATATAGAGAACTTGAATAAATCCTCGGAATAGCTTTCTCCAAGCAGTGCTTGTTGAATTTAAGTGAGGTTAAGATCCGTAACCAAAGAAGTGTAAATTTAGAATGGAACACACAAGTCTCAAAAGGATTTAATCCACGAGACGGGGTTAATGAGACACACACTATGATATACCTCACATCAGCGTTGTTGTTTGCACTTTCACCTGTTCAATGAGGAGCTTATTTAAAAGGCTCTCACAATAATTTATGTCACAAAATAGAGTTTTACGTAAGGTCACACTGCACTGTTGAAGAATGCCAAGATGAGCACAAAAGAACTCGGGTCTGGGGTATACTGAAGACGACCCTTTTCTGAGGGACGACCACTTCCAAAACTTTCATCATTCCTGCACTGCACTTAGAATCCTCAAGGTAAAGATTTCATATACAATGTTGAAGGATTTACAAGAGAGTTTTCTAGAGAATACCAATTCCCTGCCACCACGGAATTCTGTGACATTCAAGGAGGTTCCAAAACCAATAAATTTCAATTAATTTGGATTCAGCTTCGTCAATAAATAGTAGATAGGGTGTGTACGGAAATATTTCACCCGTCTTTGTATAACGCGAAGAACTTTGGACGCAAAGGCTTCAAATAAATTTCAAGAGTAATTTCACAATAAACACTGTTTTAAGAAGTAATTCACTTGGTTGAATTCACGAGGATATCCTTCCGGAGTGAATTCATGACTAATAAGTTGTCCGCAGTAGGCCGATAGATTGACGCACTACTAGCACATTTAATAAAATTACGGCAGTGAAGGCAACACACCTCCGTCTTGTACGAGTGCTTGTGGCAGAATAAAGTAAAAAGTTGGCCATCAATGTTTCAAGAACCAGCTCTGCAGGTTTAACAAGCTCGTTCGTCTTCTTACACTATAGAGAAGCTCCTCTCTAACAATAACATATATACGAGAGACTCTCTACTAACAACAATTCACGTACACCTTTCGAGATGTTGATGACTCCCATTGCATCTCTCTGTTCAATTCTACGTTGAGAAAACCCTGTACTATTCTAGAGAATTGAGGCTTAGATCTTTCATTTCTTACGACCAGGATTCATTTGTTTTGCAATAAGCCAGAGAGAGGCAGGCAATCCCTACTTTTCTTTCATTTAAATCTCAGACTCAGGTAATATTATTATTAGGTACAGATGCCTGCAGTGTGTGTTTGTGTGTGTGGGTCAAGTGAGCTACTACTAGTATATACCTACGAAGGTAAGTTTGACGATCAAGGGTTTATATAGTTAAGGGTACACATTCATGATTATACACACGTTAATGCACTCACAAGTAATAACACACCTTTCGGTTCGAACCCATACAATATATATGTAAGGAATGTAAAAATCAAAGGAGCCAGTGTGGTGAATCATAAAAGTGTAGAGACGTTCATGATCTTGTGAGGAAAAGATGCATTTACTGTCAGAGATGGCCACAGATGAACCGTGAGATTACAATGAAACAGACATGATACACAATGCTAATGGCTTCATGGTTAATGCGAGAAAGATAGGACAGAAGAACAGAAAGTGTAAGTAGGCTAAGAAGCCTAAAATGACAGGTCCATAGCTCAAAAAATTATTAAGGGTGAAAGAAATGACGGACTTGAATAAAATACCAACGCGATACAATTCGAGTAAAAAAGGAATTCCTTTGTTTATGAATGAATGTTCTTTCATTCTTCTAGGCAGACAGGGCATTTCCTATGGTGCAAACAGATAATTTATGAGGATAACCATGTGTTCTTTGATTTTATCTTCTGTTCAAAATTATTATCGGCTGCTTGTGTGGGTGAAAAATCTCGTTTTTGCTCTAGTTTACCAATAATACTGTAGTACATCGTCATTATAGCGTGTCCAAGTAAAGAATTTGGAATTTACATAGGCATTTGGAGTCTTTTAGAAGACTGTGAGTGAGTATGGATGAATTAAGACTCAATAATTAACTTTGGATAGAGACTGAGAGTGAATAATTGGGAATTGGTTAGAATTATATTATTATTATTATTATTATTATTATAGGTTCACATGTAAGTATATATATACGCAAATATTGTGTGTGTACCTTGTTAGTTAATTTTTTAAATCACTCGAGGAATTCGTGCTGCACGGTGGATTGAAGTAACTCGCGAAACCGCATACAGGGATCTTGATGACTACGATGGCTATCGGAAGAAATGGTTATCAAATTCTTGTTATTAAAGAGTTAGGAAATAAGACAAACTGATTTTGGGTGAGTGGAGAAAGTTCACGAATTATAGATATTTATTGCAGCGAAAGAATCATTAATCTTAGAATTAAGGAAGGAGTGAATGTGCAATTCGACTGCAAATCCCTTGTCTAGCCATCAGTCGTTTGCGTAGACACGAAAGCATAAAAGTAAAACGAAGCTAATGTGTGAGTTGTTAAGTATTCCATTTGTGTGCAGCATGTTAGCTTCAGGATATATATTATTGCGGTTGATTGTTGTTGAAATTGCATGTGGATAAGACGTATATAGGGAGTCAGATCGACACCTTTCTTAATTCTCTTAAATAGCCATGCAGTCTATTTAGAACACGACTGAAATTGGTCACTAATTAATGAGACTGCCTTTTGTTAATCCTTCAAGATGAAGTCTTCCAACCTCCGCTATTATCTTTGCATAATTAACACAACCTTTAATACGAAATGATACGCAGTGTAAGCAAACACTTATGGAAATCTGAAGTAGCACACGTTTGAAAAAGTATTTTTTGATGAGACATAAGATTGTAGAGAAGATGGAAGAGTCCTTTTGACTAATTACTTTGTAGAATTCACTGACATTCATCGACGCGTATGTGCTTCAGATTACACTCAAAATCTTTCTCCCTTTTCCTTTCAATTCCATACAATTTTTAACTCACTACAATAATGCATCTCTCTAAAACTCTTTGGTCATTCATAGTTGTACAGGGGTATTAAAGACTGTGGCTCATTATTGAAGTTTGCATACGGTTTCTTATTCTATTTGATTTGAGTCGGCTGCCTGAAGAACATTCTTATACTCAGCTGCATCTTTAAGATTGAAAAACAATGCATCAGTTCCATCATCATCACCATCGTGTTTCACTCTTTTAATTTAAATATCTTCTTAGCTTCGCTTTGCAAAATCGATGAATGCTCACATTGAAAAGTAAATTAGAAGTGAAGATTGAACAACGATTATAATACACTCTTCTATGCACATTCGTCTGTGAAGATGTGCTTTTATACATTAATCTAGAATTTGCATTGACTGGCTGACTGAGAGAGTGTTTGTCAAGTACCCAATATCTCATTTTCAGATCAATAAAAAGGCCAAAATGAAACAAGCTAGCAATAAGGCGTGATGATGACTAAACGATTTTGATGCGAAGAAATAATTGAGATGTCTTTTTGACGATTATTATTGACCAAATTGATGAGTTTCGCCAAGTTCACACACACGCTGAAAATAAATTCAACATGAGCAGTAGAGATGAAACCAAAGTAAAAGTTATACCAGTTCCCATGAATAAATAACAAACTTGATCTAGAAACAAAAGAGGCTGTAAATTCTAAATTGCGACTGACCAAAATTAGAAAATTGGAAAGGATGATGCATATACTCTAAATGTACTTAAACCCGTAAACAATTATTTTAAAAAACCCTGACCACTTCAAATGGTAAATGAAGAAGAGTTAAATGCATCATAAACCTTAAAACCCCATCATAATAATTTGTACGAGGAACCTTGCAAAATGTATCAATCTCTCTCTCTCTCTCCTCTCTCTCGATTGACATCGCCAATAAACGAGAATAAAGAATGAGCCAAATGAAATTGAAAACATGTTTTAAATCTATTTCTATCATCTCAATCATTATAATCCCTGCTTGAGTTTAATGTTCACATACAACTTAAAATTGATATTGATACCAATCCTCTGCTGCTAACTAATAGTATTCTTACAATAATATCAATGTATGAATCAACTTGATACACGCATCCACACTATATCGAGTATATGCACCAATATAGTTGACTATAAGGGTGTGTGCACTAATCTTGAATTATAATTTTGAATAATTACAATACTAAACTATATTGAAATCCTCACTCCTCCTTATATATTTCTTACATTATAGAAGAACTGAGAAAGTTACAAGATATACACAGAGTCGTGTAGAATGAGAATGATTCGGCTGATTGTTCGCATATTATAACGTTGTGTACTAGTACGTGAGGCAGTGTGTATGTGTGTGTGTGTGATATGTGTGAACACATCAGAGAAGAAAGAGAGAGATCATGAGTGCATCAATTTCATTCACCCAATAGCACTCTGATGATGATGAGATTGAGGAGGAAGACGATTAGGTACGTGAAGTTTCATGTAAATGATGCTGTGTATTATTGAGCTCAATTGCAGCCTTTAGAACATAAGCCATAGTCCCTGCTATTGATTTCCTCAGGCTGTACAAGCACAAGCGTAGAGAAAATGGACATTAAAATCACGTTTGATTGGCAATATATTTATATAGGGAAGTTGATTATTTTTTTCAACCATATTTTTCCACAAACTGATGCAGTCCACTGACTCTATAGCTATCTCATGTATATGAGTTACTCGTGTCATGTGTGGCAGTTGTAATTCTTGTAATAAGTTATTTCGAAATCTCGCAGTCCTTGTGTTTCGTGTATTTTCTCTTGAGTTCTTGCAGCAGCTAACAAAAAGTATAACTTTTAACTGAAAGTACGCGTTATCATTTGTGGGGTGCACCTTTGGCTGGCTCTTCTATAATATACAGACAGTCTTATTCGTCGCAAGTTAAACGTCATGTTGCTCATTTTCTTGGCGATCAAGTCCAATTGTGGCAATTGTAATGGGAAATGGAAATGCCAACTTGAACTTGAAGCGTTGTTGGCCATTGGCCTCAGCAGTAACACAAGTGGTCCTGCAGATCAACTGTTCCTTCATTCACATATATATATGTACATGTTTTGATCATACTTATCACAGCAAAAACACATTAAATAGTCCACGACTTGCCTCTACATCATTTCAAATAAGAGAGATCTTTTGATTCATTATTAAAACTTACCCTACCTGGTTTTTCACATATTCATTTTCTCGACGGCTTTTATGATCAAATCTTCAACAGTCAAACTGGATTATTTAAATCAACTGCTACTCATTATTACAACTGTACTGTATACATTCACTATAAATATATCTTCTACGTGCAATAATGATGTACTCGCAGGGAACTGTATGTGAATGGATGAAAATTTCCTTTTGATTGCCCCCGTGTGCATCAAGTCATTTGATGGGACTGCTAGTGCAAATTTCAATGAGTTATGAATGGATGTGTTTACTGTGAGATGTTATCGATCTTTTTATTGTTTTCTCTTCAATCAAATTCTAGCACTTGTCGTTTTAATAGGACTACAAACATAAATCTCGAGTCACATATACATAGGTATTTATTATTGTTTATAATTTCTAATCAAAATAAATTAATAAAAGTGGTGGCAAAGAATATGTGTGAGATGTGAGATCACTAAACCAGATGAATTCAACTCACAACCAACAAGTAAGAGGAGGAAAAAGTAATTCGTATAGTAACTCTCCATAATTCACTTGACAGGAGAAATTCACCGAGTGAAATCGTGCTTAAGCTTTTGCCATGACAAACAATAGAAAAACCAACTTATTCGACGATAGACCTGCAGCAACCATGATACGGAGATAAGGATGCATATCTTGTAAGCGAGCAGATACCATCATGACTTCAAAAATAGAAAAATGTATTTAAGATGCACGTGTGATCCTCTCACATAGTCAATTACATTCGGCGTGAATGATTTCATATTTAAGTTTACATTGTAGTAATCATCAACATTGTGATTCACGAGGGTATAATAACACACACTCAGATATTGAGTGTATTGTTGTCGCCCGTTTCTGACTGGCTTTATATATAAGCTCGCGTAGCACCTCTACGCAGATTCTATAGATGTATGGCAGGATTAATTGGTGATTGTACTCGGTCTTTAGGTAGTTTCATTATCATTCAGAGTGTAATGAATGAATTTTAAATTACGGTCGTATTCTTATGATGGCAGACGTGTAAATGAAATGAGTGACGGGAGCCATTGTTACACCCAACTCAGTTGTGACTACTGAGTGACTTATCAGGAAAGATGCGAGATGGACTTTTGGGAGATATTGTGTGAAATCTTGAATCATTATCAACGCGAGGATTGTTTACTAATGCATGTACACACGAATGGCATTATATACAGAGATATTACAGCAGAAGATTTCGGAGTACAGTACGAACTACGAAGCCTTATGCGCTTCTCAAGTGAAATGCTAAGAAGAAGTGGACAAGCCAAAGGAAAAAAGTGGTTTGGCCAGCTAGTTTCAATATGTGAAATGTATGTTATTGGAATAGTGGGCCAATATCCAAGTCTTCTCTCTTTTAGTCAAAAGTCAAGGTGCGTTCTCTCTCTCTCTCTCTTGTGGTCATACTCTGCACTTCATATAATCCAATCTATAAACACATTTGCATCTCTCATTATTTGTTCACCACTTGTGCATTAACAGTCTTCTTACTTCTTATGCAGTGGTCGCGACTCTCTTATACATGTCCATCCTCGAAGAGTATTTTCTTCTCGCACAGGAAATGCACGTGTGCGTTGATAACAAATATAATATCTCCGTAGCTAAAGCATTATCATCATCTGTCGTCCATTCTCTTTGTCTCCGATTATCTAAAATATTGTTTTACAGAACTTACAGCTTACAGCAGGTATCAATTATCAAACGCCTGTTGAATTCTGCGTCTATTGTGTGGCATGTGGGTAACATATAACTATCAAAGAGGATACAATTTCTCCTTCAGCATTTAGTACAGCTCGTGTCTGCCTTATGAAATCGATAGTTTTATGGTGCCTAAAAAATTAGAATACTTTTCTTTAAGAAACTTGAGAATTTTTTCAAACACTACATTTTTTGAAACATGTTTAAATAGGAGAGACATTAGACACGATGCAAGATACCCTTACTACTGATATATATGCATATATTGCATTTATATATCATGAATAGTAGTACTTTCGCAGGCTGAATTTTCTTGCAGCATCACTGCTGTCAACCGTCAGAGTCTACTTGGCAGAAGGAAGCAACAGATTATTATTTATTCATACGAGGTGTTATGATATACGAGGAAGAGTAGCAATCTTAACTTTGGTAACTTTCAAGCCGGTTTTGATAAATTGTATGCAGTTTCACGGTGAAGTGAATGAATCCACTCTACCTCTACCTTCAAATTTGATTTTGTTCTGTGCTGTGACTTGCTTACATGCATTTTGAGACAAAAATTTCTAGCAAATTTCTCTTTGACGATCCTTGGCAAGGCAATCCTTGAGACAACTTTATTTATACGTGGAAACACATATTATAGGATGAAGTCCACAGGATTTATTGGCTGGTGTTCAGTTAACCTCACGTAAACTTACAAACTATCTCGCGTTCATTATATCATAT
>Ga0194135_10001033_pt1 | contig 16295 bp, 9 predicted proteins | sample LitLau_LLRF_2013_FD_134024 | JGI IMG/M metagenome (GOLD analysis project Ga0194135, IMG submission 134024) | Freshwater sediment microbial communities in response to fracking from North America - Little Laurel Run_MetaG_LLRF_2013 (version 2) | ecosystem: Environmental > Aquatic > Freshwater >...
ATTACTTTTAGTTAACCTAAAATCGTGAGCTTGACTTAATGTACGGACTTGTGTTTGTTTTACGAACACTCTTCTGTAATACATCGGTCAATATTTTACTGAGAACAGTCACTCGCAAAAATACCTCTTTCAATCATACAGTGCATGCTTCTGACTCCCACTGAACTACTATGGGATATCGCCATATCATAAGTATTGACTAAATTGCACAAAGTAGTAGAAAATTTTCTCCATATGAATTCATACAATTAAAAATCAAAAGTTCGATTTTGCGAAGCAAAAACGCGTTTGGTTAACTAATTAGTTAATTATTAGCAAAATAATGCAAAAACTATAAAAGGTTAGAAAAATAGAAAAAAACCAGAACTACTTTGCATTTGTCCAAGCTTACAAAATATTTCATGAACATTAAAATGATGCTAACGAAGCAGAAATAAATTCTCGCGAGTAGCAACTGTACATGCCTCTAACTAATAAGAACGAATAGCCCTCGCTGGTCGTCCCTTCCTGCTGAATATTAATATGAATCCAGAAGCTAATTGGAATAAGATTGGAAAAAGTTGAAGAACACTTAAAACTTCACAAGTGTAGTGCTGTAGACATGAGAGCTCTTAAGAATTGAATTTTGCTATTTTCATCCACTCCATGATGATGATCGTATCAGCTTGTTCTTATTTCCCCTCCCTCCCTTTTCGTGAAGATTTCTTTGCTTTATTGCATCCTTACGCAATGCACATAATATAACATGTTCTTAATGCAAAACTCTTTTAATAGCTAACGACGAGACTGTTGATTTTTCATGTAATAGACTGTATCTCTATCGACTAAAAGCCATATTATATATATATATATATATATATTTGCACACCTGGAACTGATCTACCCAAATTATTTGTGAAATTCAAGAACCACACAACCCGAAGGATTATTGGAATTGGTAAACGCGTATTTTCATGACTTTTTCTCTCATTAAGAAACCTCATCAGAACATGCCAGAGTGATCATTGATGCGTGCAAAGAATAAAATATTCACAGAATTATGGAATCTCATGGAATTTTTCGTCAAACGAATCATATATTGCTTTTCAGTTATTCATGTGATTTTAAATTATATGTAATTAACAATTCGTTTTTCCCCAAAAACCTTGATTTCGTTATTTCTTGATTTGGCGAGTTTGCATCTGAACGATAATAATAATTATAGTTCATTAGGACAGGACTCTCTCTGATTCAACTGAAGTGAATCTAGTGACATGGACTTTTGCAACATAAAATAAGGTCATGTGTGTCTTTCGTAAGTGAATATTGTGTGATAGCAAGGAACGAAATAAAGCGAAGACAAAGTTCCAGAGAATAAGCCACGTTCCACGTTCGTAGAATTTTCTTGAGGCAATTTCCAATTTCACACCTGAGTGCAGCTACCCATGGTTGTTAGATGTGACTGCACGTTATGTGAGTTCCAACAACTTCTGTCGAGTCACATTCATATTTCTGTATCGTCTTCCATTACATTATTGTGGTTTTGACTCAAGTCAACATTTCTCAAAACTTTTCCGTTCTTTGGTGCGAGCTTTGTTAGTCTACTACTACTACTACTACAACCCTTGCTGACTCCGTCAGTAATCACATCAAATAAAGTTCAATCTACTACTCCTCTGTTGGAAGATGCTGCTGCGAGTGTATATATATACAAGCGAGTATAAAGCCGTAACTTTTCCAATGAGACAGACTAATTTTTATCACTCATGTGAAAATACCTTCGGTCAGGTTCAAAAATTGAGATTCAGTTCACAGAGGAAATCATCCTGAGAGCACAACTTGTTAGTTCACATAATACAAAATATTCAAATTACTCCTCGACCGCACGTATATTTACGTACATCCCTCCTACTCTCGTCTAATCCTGTGGAGAGTGTAATTTTTCTACACTCGTCGTCAACTCTCTTTGCTATATAGGTTTCTCCATCCCGTATATTTTCCCACGAGTTTCCTTCAACTTCCATGTGATGAACTCTAAATGACATGCTATTTTACTTTGGCTAAAGTTGATTGCTGCAGTCAATCTTGGCTACCAAGATAACAGGTAAAGAGAGGCCTGTACTACTAGAATGTGTTCGCATTGTAAGATGATGTAGAAAAGTTACACACACACACACGGTACTCTCACTTCGGTTGCAATTCTCTGTCGATTTGATTTACTCGTAAATTGAAACTACTTCTCCTTCTGTATAGAAAAGAAGAGGTAGAAGAAGAAGTTGTGTGCTGTACACACTCTATTATAGATTCTTTCCGGTACGGTGACCTGAATTATATTTGATTGCCTCGATGTATTTCCATACTGCTTTGTGTCTGCCTCTGTACAAAGTGTACAATGTGTACCTAATTCCTGGAGACTTTCTGGGAGCTTCTACTACAGATGTGATTATGAACAGTATTTTCCCATGAAGACAAGTCACGAAAAAATTGAAATCATCAGCAATTCCCAATTTCATGGCTGCTCAAAGCAGACTTGTAAAGTTGAATTTCATGCATTACCATCAACAAGAAGAAGAAGAAGGGAGGGATGAAAAAAATAAGACTGATTTGAGATTTTGTCGTCAAACTTTGAACTGGAAGTTATACACATGTACATATATGTATGCAAACATATATATATATATATATATGTATATATATATTGTAGGAATATCCGCTGTTCCTATATTTCGCCTTCCGATGTCTTTTTTAAACAGACACACACACAGACATTCAAGTTGGAAATCCAAAAAAGTTCCAACTCTTGTCCTGCCTCAAAGGAAAGTGAGTCGAATTCGAAATATTCAACTCGAACAAGAAGAGTAATGGCAAAGCTGAATTACGTGGAAGGAATGAAAGGAAGTGAGTTCTTGTTCAGTCTTCCTTTTACCATTTTATACCATTCACATTGAACATTCACTCCTATTCAGTTTCAGCAAACAAATGCATACACATCAGGAGTGAAAGAGAGCCCAGAAGAACATGCGGGGTCATAACATAAATATATTGAGCCAATAAAGAATTCATGAGAAAAGGAAGAGAGAAGAAAGTCTGCCACCACTCATGCTAAATAACCACCACTCACTCACTCACACACGATCATATATGACCAGACTTTTGAAATTCTTCCAAGTGATCCCTCATCGTCATCTCACCTCTCTCTCTGTGACTAAACATCTAAACTCAACTACCAACCAGCATGGAACATTTTTAAAACCTCCATTCAAAATGCACACAGGCTACTTCTTCTTTCTTTTAATTCTAAGAGAAACTCCCTTTTAGTGTGACTAGTAGGACAGACCCTCATCATACGAACAACTTTCTTGAGAGATCTACATTCTCCTTTTGACTTTATGCACCTTGCACTCTCGCTTTTTGTCCCTCAGGTACGATTTACTGTGTTTTACAATTCAACAAAATACTAAAAAGCTGAATGCACTCGGTCTCTCTCTCTCTCTATTCAAACACATGCACACACATCCACGGTTGTATACTCGAAAGTTTTCCATACACGAGGAATTTAAAATCCTTTACTTTCTAGCCAGGTCTTTTATAATGCTTAAATTTTAATGAAGTTTACTCAATACTCAACTTTTCACTGGTATCTGGGACTCTTCGGCCATGAAACTTGTAAATATTAACATCGTCATAGGTAAAGCTTCGTGTTTTCCCCAAAAACCCCAGTGGAGTTTATATAGTCAGGATATTAAAACTATTTTGTATCATTGCTGAGATTTTAATTAATTTAATGTTAACATTTTCTATGCATGCGTCTTAACGTTTCGTGATCGTAAGAATAATATTTTGGTACTGTTTATACATCTTTGATACCAACTTGTGAGAGGAGTTCGCTTAATCATCAACTAGAGTAAAATGATGGAAAGTAGGAAACTGTGATATCCGTTTCCGGGAATGAAAGGTGAAAGGAAACATCCGTATTTATTCCATAGAGTAGTAAAATAGTTCTCTGCCGAGAGCTGAGCTGACTGAGCTTCATTGTTTTCTTTACCTGCAATAAAACAAAAGTGAAAAACATGTTAGTTTATATTAGTTTAGGTTGTGCAACGAAATCTGTCACGAATGTTTTTATTCTCTTTCAAACTGTGTGTCTTACAAGCATAACATTACACGGTGAATATGTATTTACTATTTTTCACCAATTTTATTACCCACCTATATAGAGCCTTTTGCACAAATTGTGTTTCATTTAACATATTTCTGCTCGCAATGAGGAAACACACAGTCACACAAAAGATCTGTGTAGATAAAAGGAATACTCACGTGCCATTTTATATGTTCGTAAAGTATATTTTACAACTGCGTGCGTAGAGTTCCAAGAATAAATCCTGAGTTCTACGTTCTTGTCTTTGGACAGCATGATTTGTGATACGAGTGACAAAAACACGATCCACTAGTGGACTAAATGACCCACTCTACATCATATGCTTTCTCATATTGTTCACTTTTACGAGAAGCCTAAGAGCTCTTAAAATTATATGGAACATTGTACTAAACTACAAGTGTAGGTACAAGTACAAGTAGCAAGGCTCACATATGTACCTCTTGAAATATTTTATAGTTTGCTCTTTTTGTGTCTTGCTTATTCCTTCCTTGTCCACCTACAAAACTCCCGACAGGAGTCGTATGTCAGAAAACTTCCATTCCGACAGAATTCCAAGAAAAATCATTTCTTGTCCAAGAACTTTTTTGTAACTCTACAGAAAGCTATTCATCAAAAACAATACCAAACTGCAGCGAAACATGCAACAAACTACATGCAGCCTCATTGTTCCTTTCTTCCCCATTTATCAAAATGTTGTCTGAAAGGGAAGCTAACTTTCAACTTGCAATTAAAGACCTTCATATAATAATAATAAAGGTACCACCAGCCCTGTAGAAAACAGGACACAACGTGAGTTTATGCTTCGTACATACAATGACATAGAAATATGTGGTGAGATCGCGAGTTTCAAAAACTCGTGGAAAAGTAATAAAACTTCCTAGAAATAAAACAGATAAAGTTGTAAAAAGTATCTTTACACGAATGACAAAGATTCATATATTGGAAATAGATTTCATGTCACAGAAAGCACAGTGAAAAACAACGTAATGGAATTAATTAAACTGCTTACTTAAGAGTACAACAGATGACTAGTTTCTCATATCACTGTTCGCAATAATCTCTATGCATTTAATTAAAGGAATTTGCCTAAAACCTCAAATTTGTTAACCAAATTAAGGATCCTGATAGCAGTACAATCTAGCAAGCATTCGGCAAACAAGAGCATTTTGCATTTTGAATAGGGAACTCCCCGTAAGAAAATAAACCGAAACAAATACAGAAGGATGAATGATGGATTTCAAAGACTTTATCTTTCTCGGCTACAGTCATACATGGATCTGCATGCATCCGTAATAATAATCAGGAAATTTTGTAATCACAAGCCACTTTTAGTTCGTGTGACAGCATTTCATGGAAATGAGTTGGTGATCTGAAACGAAATCGGCTTATGCTGTGAGACCCATGAATGAATAAAAAACATATGCACCAAATACACTTAAATTCCCTCTAAGTTTGTGAGCATTTAGCTCACAACACAATCCAATTTACTTACCAATTTTTCCGTTTGGCAATTTTTCAATTTCTATGCAGTTTCGAGTGAATTGCGCACTGTTGTTTGACTCTTACCTATATACCGTCTTATCCGTACATTAAAAACATTACTAGCTAGCGCACTCTGACAATACATGTGAGTATAGTGTGCAATACAGTGCAATGCAGTATAAAAAAGTTAAAAAAACCGTTTTGAAGGAATAAAGTACTTTACGAGACTGTATTACTGAAATGATTTTCCTTATTCCCAATGCACTACTGTTAGTCATCTTTGCAATCTTTTCACGTAGTATGTAAACGTCTGTTTGTTTTTTTGAATCATATGTGAAAGTTGTTATTTCCTGCAATGGGGTTTCCTTGAGTGTGTAGTTGAATCGAAAGTATTTTTGCAATACTGTGCAAATCACTGGCTGTCATTGAGTCTTTCTGGGAAACAAGTGTGATGTAATATGACGGATCGGTTTAAAAACTGCCAAAACGCAATTCAATGAATTGCATGCGTGTATATAAATCTTTTACAAACTTTGTTTACCCGAATGAATACAATATAAATACATACAAACTTGAGTGAGGGTGAAGCATTTTAAATTGGATTGGCGTTCTTTTCTTCAAAAGTATTTTTATACACGTTTAAAGGGAGTAGCATGATTCGATGTTAAGTTCCGCATTGATACACACTGTATGCAAAGTATTGCAAAGTTCTCCCTGCTCTATTCATAGCAGTGTGGATCAAAATAAGAAGTAGGAGAAATAATAATAGTAATCATTACAATATTGTTTCCAGTAATCTAAAACTTATTTTGTGGAGTTCAAGTTTGCATCTGGAAGGAAATAGTAAAACTATGAACATTAAATTAGAATACAACGAGCCTTGAAAACTTTCGAGAGTGTAGAGTGGATAACTTTGTTACATTCATGCGTTCCTTCCATCTATCTTGGCTTTGTCTTTCTCTGCCTAAACTTATTTGGAGTTTACTTCTAACACTAATTCACAATGTGCCTTCGAGTTACACACACACAGTCCGACTAAAAGTAAATAATATAACGTTATATGCATGCATTTCTCCTAAATAACCTTGCCTGAAGAAGAATGAATAACAAGAGGATCCAAATACTACCTCATGAAGCTCTCTCTCTCTCTCTCTACAGCTAAACCTATTCTTTCTCAAGGATTCAGAATGAAAATACTTTCAGCCGACTAATAGTAAGATGCAAACTTTACTCCACCACCACCTCCTTCCCACTAATATATATATATATATGTATATGTAGACTTGAAAGAGTTCGTGTGTTCAGTGAGTCACAGTGTGGTTGTAATAATAAGTTTTCATGACGATTTCCCCCTACGGCTTTCTCTTCCCATTCTTTCATTGTGGTTCAAGTTTCTTCACACATGCATCTCTACACGACGAGGGAGTGAAGGAGAAAGTATTTCCTACTAGTCGTGTGGTTTCTCTTAGTTTTTCTTAAATGCAGACTACAGCTCGCAATTTCGTTGGAGCAGGATCAGCAGTCTGAGAATGCAAACGAAATGGAAGGAAATATTGTCACATGTCACAAGCAATAGTCGACAAATGAATACAACGCGTCCCGAACATTGACATTGCATTAAGCCACGGACAAGGCAAAGGCCGCCGCGTGGTGTTATAAAAAAGGCAAGAGCCTAAACTTTTCCTCTGTGTGTGTGTGTGAAGTTAGAGGAAGTTTGGCTTTTGCATCTTTTACACAATAAAGAGAATTTTAGTCGCACATAAAAGAGATCTGCTGAGATGTGGTGGCTAAGAAAGTATAATCTCAACTGCTCGCTTACAGTGAAGCAATCCTTTTCCTTTTACACTTGAAAGTTGTAAGGAGAAAGCACATCAGAGTTTTGAAGCTTTTTCGTTGTTGCATAAAAAAGGGAGGAAAAGGCTCAAGCAGTCAGTATAAGTCCTGTACAGCAGAGCTCTGTCGTAAAAAAGAGACTTGGAATACCCAAAGGGAACTTGTGTAAATAGATACAACGGATATATCTGTAAAATGCAGTGTCTGCCTGGACCTGCTGAAGAACGTCGTCTTTCAACTTATTCTCAAGGGATTTTATCCAACCTAAATATGTATATATATTATATATACATATATATACGCGTATTCACACACCCCGTTTTAAATAACTTCAGATAAAGTAGGATGTCGTAGAGTCGTAGAGAACTTTCCATTCACTTCAACTAGACATTTTCACGTCTGTGAAGATTCTCTGTATAAAGTTGTTATATAGGAGAGATGTGAACAGTCAAGCAAACAAGAAATGGTATGAGACAATCATTTGTATTAAGCAAGATTTGAAGAAACCTACACAGAAAGTTAAATCGTGCTTGCCCACATGGAAAAGCCATAGAGAGAGAGAAAGAAGGTGTAAGGATTTTGTCAAACTTTTTAGACAAAGCTTCGTGGGACTTGGTACACTTGTGAATACTCAGCAGCGCTAAGAGTTTTCCTTTGGTTTTTTTTTGCGAAGGTTTGCGAACAAGCAAGAATAAGTCTTTTCGCATTCTCTTTGTCTGATTGGATTTGATTTTTACTTGTGTTCACAATGTATCGCCCATCAGGATAATTTTTATGTTCGCAGCTATTAATCTTTATATTAGTCTGGCAAAATGATGATTTTATCTTGATGCTAGGACCAAGTAAATTAGCAATGTAACAAAATAAGTACCTGCCAAGAGTATGCAAAAATGCGTATGTAATAGTAAATTCTTTAAAACTTGCATTCTTCATGCAGTCAAGCAGAATTAGAGCATTAGTTTCTAGTGCTGATGGGCTGTTATTACGCGCATCAATGTCACAGTCTACAATCAACTTTAACGGTTGATTAACCATAACATTACAAACCTATTTTCAACGGTTTTTGATCTATCGATCACACATTGAACTTAAACACTATAACTCCCAACTCACAATAAGGTCATCAGAGGGATGTATCAATTCATAAATAAACTTTTGCGAGCAAATCCATACACATATAGGTAGTAATATAAGACCCATTGAGAGTTTCTTAAGAATTAAATTTGTCCTTTTCAATGAAAAAAAAATAAGTTCCATCCAAACGCATACTTATTGACGCATAAGCTGATGATTAAAAAAGCTTTTCAGTCAACTTTCAGTTTGGGATACGCATATATGCACTACTGTTGACAGTAGTACTGAATGGCCATGTTGTTACACGATAGAAAAGAGCCCCACCACAACTTCTATTGACTTTTGTGATCGTAAATGAACTTGCTTCTTCAACTGTAATGCACGAAAGGTAATACACATACCTGTGCTGTGTTGCAAACGAGAGATACATGATATATTAACTAGTAAGTACTAGTATACCAGTCTAGAGTTATTATAAGGAGCTTATAGACATCTGAAGGGTTTGTCGAGAATACAAAAGAAGGAATTAATACAAACAGTACACATTACACAAAGATGAATTTAATAACTGAGCTATGCAAATCATCAGTTCTTATTAGCATCAAGTATCATTCATTCAAGTTGCTATTGTTTGAAGGAAATGAATCAATCTACCTAATCTGCCATATATTAAATTATATGCACAAGTAACTTTTAGTAAAAAGAAACAAGTATCTATTGTTTCACTATCAGGTTTGCAACTTATTTTTCGAAACTCATTTGTTCATTTGGTGCAACTGTGACACAGAGAGTAATAAACTTTATCTGTACACTCAATCGGAAATATATATACATATATATTGGACCTCACACACACTCACATGATTTATGTCATGTTTTTAGTTTATTTACCTTCATGGACTTTTTTCTACCTGTCAAGTGTATTACACCTTACACAGAGTCAGTATTGAACAAATTACTTTCCACGAGATAAAGCACTATCAATATTATCCGTTTTTAATTTTCCACACGCCCCGGCCCAAAACTGAGTGAGAGAGTTAATGTAGGGCGCATTAGGAGGAAAGTAATGAGCTATCTGATATTATTGATTCTGCCTGTCTGAATGGCTTATACAGAATACGTGCGTATATATATATATGCTCAAAATTCTGGTCTTGATGATGATGAAAATTTTGAGATTGCAAATAATCGAGATGAGGTCTGATGGCTCTTGAGCACGCAAGCACACTTTTCATTTTCATAGCCCAAATATCATTGAGCACCACTTAAGCTGTATGAACGTAGAAACTAACACTCTTCAGAATATATTCGAGGGCTGAACTTCTCTCTGCTATCTTTCTTCGAGACTTTCTACTATATAGACTCTTTCCTTGGGCTGGCTCCTGCTAGCATTGCTCCTGTGTCGTACAATAAGAGCTTTCGAATAATGGCAATCGAAGAGACTTTGCATCTTCAACGTGCATGCACTTCCTTTCACTGAGCCCTATCTACGGACGACACACACACACACACGAAGAAAGACTTTGTACGAGATTTAGTGGGAACCCTATTATACACATATATATATGTAGGTACGTAAGTATGCAGGTGGATCACCGGATGGTTTCACTAAAGGAACAGACTTTAATATACGACTACACAGCATTATTATTGACTAGCAGGAGGATTGGTAGTCATAATAATTCCATGAGCAAATGTTCCCGATTCCCCAAACTACTCCCATTTTTCATATCCTAATAATACCAATAATAGTAATGGCTATACGATTGCACTCTAGAATGTCCTTTTAGATTCTCCATCTCGTTACGACCTCTTTGCATGAATGCTTTGTCAGGGGACTCCATGAAGGGAAGAAAGTTTGGATGAAATGCAATATGTTCCCTTTCACTTTGATCTTTTGTTACTTCAGGCAGTTCATAGTCCATCGTCGTCGTCGCATGGATATACACCTCCAACACTGCGAGTAATAATCATTATTCAATTGTGTTACTATACTACAAGTGGGTCCTGGCAAAAGTTGACCCAGAAATTCGCTCAACTTTTAATGCATCATCTCCAGAAATAAGTAGACCACCAGAGAATGACTTTTGAAGCTTTTTTATTCTCCTGCTCTCTCCTTTAAGTACACCAGAAGTAATGGATGCGGGAGAGTGAACTCATGATAAATATTCATGGTTGTCCATATTTGTTCATCTGTCAATAATAAGTTTATCTTTTATAAGTCGACGATACACTTGCAATCAAAAGCTATGCTGTCATTTTGCGAATAGTGGTGAGTGGTGAGGACATGCGGGTCACTCGCGACCACACAAGTCATTCCTGCCTTTCGGCTTTCAATCAAGGGAATATATATTGAGTTCGGTTAGTTCGTTAAGTAATTGGAATTTTATTACAAGTGATCATTCTAACTAACTGGAACAACTGGAACTACCTGGATTTTTACTCTTTGTGCTGATTCATTCTGTCTGCACTGCTGCTGCTCACCAAAGTTGATCCTGTCTGACCCAGCACAGATATACATACGACAACCATCTGCTACTGCTACTTATGCAATTATGATTCACTAGAACGCACCCTAAACTGACCATTACTGAGCTTACAATCAACTAATCAACTTTTATATTGATATTTAATGCATCCATTCCACCCGCCCTAAGCTTTGTTTAGAGATATATACCTATAGTCTGTTATAAGGTTAATTGGTTTGTATTTTGTATAGTTTATCCAGATTTAGTTTAAACGCTTGCCAGCTTCTTCTCTTATTATTAAGTGTGAATAATAATCTCTTTTTCTAGCTAGCACTTGCACCTATAAAACTAGAGACACTAAATTTTATTTTGCTAAAAACCAGTCGCATAATGTTATCTGTTCTTGATAGTTCACAAATATTGAGATGAGAACATCTGCCACCTGTATTACCTCACCAATGGAAGTAGTAGTAGCAATAATAATGATTATTGTCACTGTTGAATTATCTCTGGAATTGTGGTTTCTGCCTGGAGCGTGTGTTACTTCGACAGCAAAAGCGAGGGACCTGAATTTCGACTTTTTCCTGTATGGAATTGGTATAGTTGAGCTTAGTCAGCTACTTATGCAGATATTAGCTCTTGTGCAACTACACACACAGTATCATGCTGCTAATTCTCATTACAAGTTTTATGTATCGTGGCTTGTTTTTTGCTACGAAACACTTGTGCCATTAGCTGGAGTTTCTCCAAAACAATTAATTCTGCTTGAGAGTATAATATTTTGTATTGCAAAAACTATACTAGAGAAGGAACAAGCAATATAATTGTAAGGCACTCCTAATCTTCTCAAATCATCAGGTTCTCAAAATGTTAATTGACAACATAAAAAAACAGTAGTTGTTTTTGAATGTTCTGGGTGATTAAAGTTGGCATGAAGCAAATGAGATTCAGTATGAATTCAATGAGCCAAAGTTTAATTAGAAGACATCTTCCTAGACTTTATTATGTAACTTCAGGAGTGTATGTATATCCAGAAGTGCTACATGATGATAGTCTAAATCTAGTCCACCACCACCACTTCCATTTAGACACAAACTTATTATACCAAAACGTTAGATATGCAGATAAGTTCGTTTTTGTCTCTCACTCAACCAAATTTCTCTTTTAAATGATCATCAATTATTAACATCTGTTTCATCCGGACAAATCCAATTCCAAAATTCTAGTCTTCTGGTCATAAGACGAGTCGTGCTTCAGCCTTATGCAATCTTTTTGTCTATATAGTTAGGTTAGTAGGAAGTGGCTCGAAGCATATTGTGTCACTTAGCCACACGTTCTATCCACAAATTATTCGCAGATTGCCGTTCCAGAAACCAATAAGGCAGCGAAGATTATTTTGTTCAGATGTCACTCTACTTGTATTAAAAAGCCGTACATAAAATGTGTTGAAAGTTGCTTGAGACTTTAGAGACGCGTTGAATTCTCTTTCATCAACTCAACAAATGCTTCTCGACTACTACCGGCTACATAACGATATCCTACAGTCTGTGTCTTTTGACTCACGTCCAAAATTATACATTTTTTTCTCTGAGAACACCTCAGAACGAGAAACGACTGAGAAACGCTGAAGAACTGCTAGCAGGATTTATCCAGACCTTGTATAAAGACGGAAGGTGGTGTCCTGTCTATGCGGGATCTCCGTTTTTTCTCGTAATGTGTGTTATTTACCGAGACGAAATATCTGTTTTTAAACAGACTGTCATTCAGAAGAACTACACACAAGTAAAATCTGTTGCGACCCGACCTGAGAAGTTGAATGCGAGTTTTATTTCACTTTCCGCTATTCTGTAGACACACACGCACGCATAATATCTTCTTCTGTCTGAAACATGACTGAAATTATCATTCCTCCTGCCAAAATAAATTGCATCAACGATAACAAATTTATGGGAGTAGGAGTTTCATATTTAGTTACTCATCATGTAGACATTCCATCTTCACTTTTTACTGTGCGGTAATAGAGTTGAATTACTTCGCAGATGACAAGATACGAAGACTAAATAATAGTTTAGTATTTCATCCGTTATGTCATCGGCAACTATTCAACTATACGTGTGTATATGTGGTTGACTGTTGCGGACTATTGTCAGGATCGTGTACACGCATACAATAGAAAGTTATGATGATGATATTATGTGTCGCTGTCATTAAAATCACATATCATTCAAGTTCATTTGCTTCAAGAGAGGACAAAGCACATGATGATATACAGTAGGAAACTCATTATTTGAACAATGCCGAGGTTGAAAGTTCGACTATAGAGATAGGTTTTCGAAGACTCGTCGTAATCCTTCTTGCTTACACGAACGAAGCATCGAGGAGAGCTAATGCGAAGGCTAAGAGATGAATTCACTTGTGCAGCACAAAAGCTCACTGAAGATCGCTGATGCTCCGACTAGAATGAGAATGTCAATTGAGCCATAAGCCAATCTGAGGGATTTCCTTTGTGCTAAATTGAATATTATTGAAATGGCAGCAGATGGATGATCCCATCTTGTTGAGATTTGCCATTCAAATATTCAACAGAGGCATCTCATAATAATAATAAGCTTTTGTACTGACTCGTATGGGGCACATATATATATACAAGCCACATCAAGTACTACGACTTCTAAATCACGTCCTGTTCTTGCTCCTGGTACATCTCATTCATAGCCACCACCACCACCACCACCATCAAGAATCTCTCTTGCAAAACATTCTCCACTGAAGAAGACAGGCAGTATCAGTAGAGCCGATATATATGTATATGAAATAGTAGCGATGCAGGCTGAGCCTAGTACACGAAGAGATTTCCATTACCCTTTGGATCCCATTATTTCTCTTGTGATGTAAGACGATGGAAGAGAACAGGATGATGAATCCATAAGCTTTAGATGACAACGACGATCTGAATACAAATGTTCTTTCCTTTCTTACGTAGAGACAATTCTTCATTCTATAATGTGGACATAATAGAGCCATTTACAACAATACCCCGGGAGTGAACCCTTCCAGTGACTTTGAGTCTTCATGAATATCCATCTTTCGTGTGGAGAGAAACGGGAAGTAAATAAAGATACTTCCTTGCTGCCTTGACAAGACAAAGGTTTCTCGTCGACGTTGACAGTGGATCCAATGACTCTTCCTCCGAGTAATGTGACGAATAGGTATTTTCTGTCACTTGATCTTCCTACTAGTTCCTACACACAATATTACAGCTCGGCTGAACTGTGTGGATCCCTAAAATGATTGCTACTTCGAATGCATCTCTTTGTCAAGGCAAATGCAGCTCTGAATACGCGTGTAAGTGTGTCCCAGGCATTTCGCATTCCATAGGGGAAAGTTTGACTGAGTGGTGCTTTTACTTAAGTGAAAAATATATAATGAATTCAGTGCAGTTTGAAGAGAGAGGTCTCAGTTGGCTTTTGAATTTGATACGAAGAGGACTCGCCTGTTCAACAGTCTGCTTAAAGCTGAAGTGTTCAAGGAAGTGGCTTGACTTAATTCATAGAAGAGACTTTCACAGTCTCTCCTCATTCCTCCTTGTTTCCAAACAAAAACACACACACACACATGTGTGTGTATAGAGGTATATAAAATAGGCAGCTGGTGGGAGCAGTTTCGATTTACTTCATAATTTATTCAAGAAATAAACATAGCTTGGGGACCTGAATTGAATTGCTCAAGACAGAGGAGGACGGTGGAAGAGCTCAAATAGTGAGCACACAGAGACAAAACAAGTACGCGTTTGTATGTACATAATAGCAGAGTGGAAGGTGCAGAGTTCTGTAGTAGTAGTAGAGTAGAGTCCTTCATGTCTCATGCATAATTAGATGATGGGTCGATAGAACTTTTCATGAAGCCAACTGCCTCGTATTATAGTTAGTTAGCTTGTTCTCTGCCAACTAAAATGACATTAAAAGCATATTCAAGAAGTGCATTAATAATAATGCTTCATATTCAGCACTCATAAACTAATTATTCGCTGGAAGAGTTCTTCCTTTCTCTCGTGGCGACGCCTTTACTTGTTTACTACTTTCACTCCTCTCACTTTCTCACTCAAACTGTTCTTATATAAACTCTGAAGCAAGTACGTAAATACATAATATGCATACATGAGACAACCGCGTTCGATCTTCATTCCTCATCTTGCATTCTGTGATGTAAATTATGTGTCATCAAACCATCATCATAAACAACGCTACAAACGAGATTCAAAGGAAGATGTTTCATCTTCCACTTCCTACACTTTCTCTTGTGGTAGACAACAACACACACGCCAATGATATAACACGCAACACTCCTCAAACTCTCAACTTTCTATACTCACGTAGACTGGTAGACTTTGTAGTTTGCAAAGCGAGGAAATCATATCAGCCTACACATGGTTTACCGGTATACATATAAATGAATCACACTGTGGAAAGCTTTCATCTAGCATTATTACTGTTACAAAGCTAAATGGTTCCGTAGAAAGCAAAACACGGAGCGCGAAGAGACGTGAGCCTTATTAGTCTTTAAAGACACGATGGAATCATGCACTTGGTTTTAAATTGGCGGTGAAAGCTTTTCCCTTAAAGTAACGTAGTCATGAAGAACAAACATCAACAGAGCTGGCTGTCTGTGCTTTGCATCAAACACGATGACATAAAATATTGCACAGGTTTACTATTATATTAAATTCACGAAAATGGAACAACAGACTGTCTTGTATAGCGAGACAGCGAGAGGGTGGGGAACGCAGATGATAGTAATAATAATACGTATAACGCAATATTGGCCTTTCCGTAGTAGGAAGATCGCATTACGCGCCTATACATTTGTTACTTGTTTTTCTTTCTTACATAAACGAAAAGTAGATTAATAACATTTGATGGCATTTGAGGTTTTTCCAGGCGTTACAGCAACCTACACGTCGACTTTCACCGGAGATACCAAACCACAAAGTGTGTCTTTGTAGGGCGTGTACAGACGTTTTTCTACGGCTTTTCCCTCAACTCAGACAGAGACTCCGAGCTCAATAAATAATTATGCTATTTTAGTAATTAGGTTAGCAGCAAGTCCCCTGGAAACTTCGTTGTCGCCCTGTATAAGGTTGTCCGAACAACCTTATACAGGGCGACAACGAAGTTTCCAGGAAACTTGGTTAGCAGTATATTCTCAGCTCAAAAAACCATTTTCCACCTTTTTACGACTTTTTGGTTAAAGTAAAATGTGTGCGAATTTCATTTACGTTTAGCAAAACACAAAGTAAAAAC
>Ga0194135_10001034_pt1 | contig 16293 bp, 11 predicted proteins | sample LitLau_LLRF_2013_FD_134024 | JGI IMG/M metagenome (GOLD analysis project Ga0194135, IMG submission 134024) | Freshwater sediment microbial communities in response to fracking from North America - Little Laurel Run_MetaG_LLRF_2013 (version 2) | ecosystem: Environmental > Aquatic > Freshwater >...
AAATACTTGAATTAAACTTTAACTTTAACTACGAATAAAAAACTTTGTAGCAACTTTATAATTTGAAAACCTTGTAATAAGGTAATAACCTCATTTTTTGTAATAAGGTTGTTGATAGTGGTACTCAAGAAGTTTTTGGAAGAAAAAAACCTAAAACGTAGGAAATAATACAAAGATGCAAAAAGCTAGCAAAGCCCAGCACTTGAACAGCAATACGGCAGAGATGGTGAAAAGAGTGGGCAACTGAAATCAAAAGGAATGTGTTTGTGTATATTTTCACCAAAAGTTAACAAATAATTGAAACTAAACAGAAAAGGAGAGACTAGGTTAGAAGTTAATTTGGGTTAATATATTTAAATCTACTGAAGGATGCTTTGTAATAAGAAGGAATTTTTTTCTCTTTCGTTAAATAAAAAAACGTAACTGCTTTCTACTTTTAAAATAACAACGAGACATGTGTTGCGTTTGTTAGTTTTCACTTACTCTGAAAAGTGATGGCCATATATAGACTGCACATCGGCTGTCCAACTTTCTCAAACTAGAAAATACATTATTTTATCTTCCGGTCTTTCGTTTCGTGGAGAAAGCTGAAATCGATAAAGCTTAGAGTGTTTGATCCAGAACATGTTGCTTTTTAGCAGACCATCGTCCTATCATTCTGCCAATGATAACTGCTGCAAATCATGCATATTTCACCATTGCTCATTTTTCTGTCAGAGGGCTGCTGCTAGTACGAAAAGAAATTCCTAAAGTTATTTACCCCATCATTCCACAAATGGTTTTGACTCTGACAGATTTCTGAATGGTCTCCTAAAAGTATTTAGATGATTGTGCGATGGAATTGATGCACTCTTTCATAATTGAGCATTTCGTTGTAGTATCTCTCTCTGATGCTTTTGATATTGATTTTACATATAATGTATTATTATATTCCACTTAATCTATGTATATTATCATTTGAGGACGAGCATGCGGTTCTTTTCCATTAAAGATATTTTAAGGGGGTTTATGGCTTCAGACAATATGTTGGCTTTGAACTGACATAATATTAAATTGTGTTTTCCATACTAAAATGCATGAAATGGTACCCAAAATGAAGAGCTCAGTGATTAGTTCTGTTCGAAATTAGTTACATTTTACATGTTTATATTGTATCATTTTGTGTTGCATGGCTTCCGGTTTCAATGAATTGAAATTAGAATTTGCATAAGCCTCGTTCAATCCCTACCCACAGTGAAGATTTCATTTGAATCTTTTGTACACTCATTTTGAATGGCATTAATCTAGCATACATGCTAGAAAATAGATGCCTAATAGTGCGTGAGGATAAAAACCACGCAACGTTGTTGGTTGGTTGAAAGAAATGGGAAAATTTGATTTGCGAATTTCAATAATCCAACTGTTCTGTTTTTTCTTTCTTGCATATAAATAGAATGAGAATTCTCTGTATAATATTTTCATTCCACTCATCTAACCGCAAAGCATCGAATACTCTACTAGAACGGTTTCAAAGAATATTACTTTTATTCAAAAAGTAGAAAACATGCCATCGATAAATAATTATGATTAATCCAAAAACAGCGACCTTAGGTCTGTATGTTTAGCCTGTTTTATTTGAATTTCATGGTGTTTTTACTGGTTTTCCCCAGAATCAAATGATGATTTTTTCTTGCTGAAGGGTATATAAGGTTATAAAAAATAATTGGTTTCGTGGAACTAATCACCATCTTGGTTTTGGTTTTCCGCATCTTACAGGGAAGATTTATGATCACACGCATGTTTCGACAAAAAAACTTGCAAGCATAAATAATGATCTTTTCCGGAATCACCTAATCATATCATGCTTTCAATCCACGTTTTCAATGTACTGCAAGCTGACAGAGTTTTTAATGTAGATTAATGCATAAGATGCTAGTTTCGTTAAAATAAAATAATTAATTGTTATTTGCTCTTTATGTTGTACATTTCAGTTAATAATAATCGAATTTGATCCAGAATTTTTCCGACTTCTTTCCGACTACCTTCAAACTGGATGATGTCCTCTCACATGTGCCAATATTCCGGGGCTCATCTGCACTGCGGAACACTATGACCTTCCTGATTTACTTCAAGCTTGCTTCCATCACGCCAAACAGTTCCTTAGAATAGAAAAGGTAAGAGTAAAGAAACAAGAAACTGCCTTTTCTTTTTCATTAGTTACTAAATACTCCAAAATTTAATATAAAGTTTTCCATAATTTGAAACCACACGCCCTTCCTTTATAAAATAAGAGAAACGCGAGGAAAGATCACGAACTACGACCAAACCGCAAACCAGGTGTACATAAGCATGGTGGAACCTTGCGATGCAATAAGTGTGTATGGCATCGTAACCAACGTGGTGGAAGTGATGATGATGATGATGATCGTAAAAGCACTTTTGCATTCCTGCTTCATATCAAGTGCTACTTGGGCATATTGAAACGAAGGAGTCGTTTGAAAGGATAACCATAAACAAATAGGAAAGAATTCCACCCGCATAGTTTTAATATATAATCTCTTCCCATTCACCCTTTGTGACTTGAGCATATTAACGAAACCAACGCCAACAATATACCAATGGAGGGCAGAGTAGCAAAAATATAAGTGTTCTTCAACGACCTTTGTACACGGAATCCATTTTGCTGAGCTACATTGTACCCAAAACATATTAATCTCATGTTGAATCCATTCATTTTTCCAAAAATCGTGAGTGATGATAATGATACTTAGCGCCTTTCGGACCCCATATTTTAAAAATCGACCAGAAAACAAAATAGTAACAGCTACAATTATGCATATTTATGATTTTTCAAAACTATATGTTACCAGAATTTGATTCTCGATTAACTGCTATAAAGCGATCGCGAGAGTTTTTTTTAAAAACAAGTATTAGGTCCTCCAAGAAATCATACTGTAGTGGAGAAAGTAGCATTGAAAAAACGATGGAAGTCAGTCTCACAACTTTGCTCAGTATTACGCTGCTACTCTATTAAATTTATTAACATTTTTATAATAAGCTACGATCAGGATAAAAGAGTTCCCGTACTTCAGCTGTAATAGTAGTATTATGAACAAGCAGTAACCAAAATAGTCTATATTGCAATAACTTAATGAGTTTAGGCTAGCTACTGAGCTGCCTGTTGAGTTCCCTCCGTTGGTCGGGTATAAAATTCTACTTTTTTGACGTGGTTTGTTCCCCAGTTGTATTTATTCTGTATGTGCGGGGAGTTTTGTTGACTTTCTCCCGTGTACGTTACTTTTATTTGTGTGCTTACTTCCATATAATTCAGTAGCAACGCGTGCAACCTTAAACAAAAACTTACATCATATTAGAAAGACTCCCACACTAGCATGAAATGTATATATAGAGAACAGTAATGTTGGTTATTTATGGAAAGATGAGAATGTTACAAAATTTCCCGTTCCAATGTAATTGCCACTACTGATGATGTACAGGGTGACTCGGCGTTTTCCGAAGTTTTAAAATGTAAAAAATAATTATTGTTTTTAAAAAAAATTAAAATCTGCTTTTAACAGCATAAAGTAGACCGTTTTGGATTTTATGATTCGAAAACCAGAATGCAATAAGTCTCATATTGCCCCATCAATAACCAATACCAGCAACAACATCATTTTTCTTGTGATGAGGGGGCGTGTTTCAAAATTCGAAATCGTTGCACGTTCAAACTATTCCAACGTAAACAGGATGACTTTATGCCTCACTCCTTTGAATTTTGAGACAATTCCTATTTTTCCCTATGGGGCGCCTTAAAAATTTCGTTTTGAGCAGTCGACTGCAACGCTCCAAAAAGCCAAGGCAAGTTTCATGAAAAGACATCAAAGGCGAAAACGGAGGCTACTTGAAAGATGAGATTTTCAAGTTTTGACTTTCAGAAATCCAAAAATGTCTACTTTATGCTGTGATAAGCAGATTTTAATTTTTTTGGAAAACAATAATTTATTTTGGCATTTTAAAACGTCGGAAAACGCTGAGTCACCCTGTACATGACCTATTGGATGTGCTCTACAGCTCTGCGGAATGCTTTCTTCACTGGAGATACACTTCAGTCTTTGAGCTTGTCAATATGATACTTGCGTTTTTAGAGAGACAAGGGCTTGCCAGGTTTGTTTTACTTCACTTTACCCATTTTACTGTCATTCATAATCTGTAGGTGCACAAAATTTGTATTCCACTATGTATGTTATCAATGGCTGTTCCTGTACCCGTACCCTGTACCTTCTCGTTTCATGGTATTTAACACCGTACTCTCCTCATTTATAAACTTTGTCGTGACCTCGTTTTCCTAGCTCTAGTAGTAATGCACTATCATTTTGTTGGACTTTGGAGGTAAATGTAAATACGTACATGCATTATATACTTACTTTTTGTATATATTGTGAGATGGAAATAATCCCTCAAGCATTTGGAAACAAAACACAAAATTAATTGATAAATGTAATTAGTTCCTTTATTTCTTTTTTAAAATTATAATTAAAATGACAGTTTTCAATAACGAGTAACGCCGTAGCAGTTATCTCCTTTACTCCAAAACTCTGACAAGACAAAAATCTGACTCTGAACTTGACAGGGGCACTACTCAATAATGATTCCTCTTGCTGATCTCTCCTCCTTTCCTTCCACTGTCCATGTGCACATGTCTCCCCCTTAAATCTTCCCTCTCCCCATAACAAACAAAGAACACCTTTCTATTGTGATATGTATCTCACAATATTGTGATATTATACAACTCTTTGCTAATGACATCCATGTCCACAAGCTTACTGGAAAAAATGTATTCTGCGTTTCTTGTGAGTAAGTTGCAGATGAATAGGCAGAATCTTCCCCTTTTGTCTAAGCTCTGGTTTAAGTCTTGGAACAAATCATTCGATGATGAAGAAAATGGCATTAATGTTGTATTCATCCTCATCGTTGCCATTAAATGTAGCTTTCTACTTGTAGCCGAGCCTAGTAAGGGCTCTTTGTTTTCTGTTCAATGATTCTTTCCATAATATTCATCTATTCCACATATAAACTCAAAACTACCAAAACTCTTATAATGCCCCAAAAACATTTCCAAAGACCTTCTTTTCTCTTTTGTATTCAATACTTAGCTGAACCATTATGGTTTATGCAGTAAAGCTATTCGATGAGAGGGTGTTTTGTTAATGAACGTGTGGAGCAAATAATGTCGCTTTATGCTAATGCTAATAGCAACAGTCTGACTGAACTATCTCTACACATTTCATTATACGATTACTTATTCCAGTTTGATAATCTATTTCAATGAAATAACTCACAGCTAGTAAGTTTTACATGTCAACTGTTTTTAAACAAATTTTTCAGAATATGCGTCTAATCAATTACAGGCCATGTACTTATTCCCAGTAGATTCCCAGTATTCCCACATCGATTTTACTTTACTTTTCCATACAAAACCAAATGTTAGTAAATTTCCAGTGCCCAGTTGGTATCCGCTTAACTATTTCTAACTGCATATTCATTTACCGCAAATATATTTGTAAAATTATGGTAATTGGTCATTGCCAAACTTTGACCCCAGAAAGATTCTGCCAGAGGCACGTTCTGTAGCGCTATTTTGCGTTCATAAGAGACCCATCTTATTACTTTTCTTCGTGGGGACGCTTTGAGCAATACTAAACTTTCTTCGTATCATGGCATGACTTGGACATGCATCTGACTTTGTGCTTTCACACTAAATCATAAACAGGAAACTTAACATAATAGGCAGATTTTCTTTTGATGCGCTCGTTTACAACTTCAATAGTATTTGTGTAGAATGTAGAGTGAAAGCCTGGAATCGTATCTTGAGTATGAGACTTTCTTATGCGCCTTGCTAAGACAAAGGATCAGATTGGATTACTTATTTTATGTGGCATACCATGAATACTGATGAAAACCGCAATGCTGGCACGGTTTTCTTTCAGCCATTCTCCAGCGTTTTTTACTCCGGTGTAACAAGTCACAGCCAGCATCTATCCAGCTTTATTCACATCCATTTGTATTTACTTTCTTCAGCTTTTTTACTCTGCTTAATATGGTCTCATGTTCTTCGGGAGATAATGAGAATGACAGTGGTGAGGATTTGGTGTGTTCCAAACACAAAAATTTTCACCATTGCCATTCTCATCGCTTGGCAAACACCAAAGTCTATGCCGTGTTGGTCAGGGCAAAAACAAAATTGTGGAATTAAGATATGCAAGAGAAACGAAACGAATGTATATAAGATGTTGATCGATTTTGCCACGGTTTAAGAACAGTGATCAAAAATCACGGATTAAAACGATATTAATAATTTCTTGCTTTTCCCTTGATGATTAAGATTTTTAGCATAAAACGTTCACTCCATTTAATCTACACAGCTCTAATCCAGTTTTTACCCAAGGTTGACTTGCGTTGACTTTTATTTTGGGGTATTGTATACGTGAGACAATGAAAATTTGTGTAAATAGATAGTGACATTACACATGCATCATTCATAATTGATGTACTTGCGTAAAGAAGAATAGTAAAACAACTTACTAGTTAAGTCCGTTACAGAACCTTGAAACCAACCAAATAAAAAAGTAGTGGTTTTAGTTTCTAATAATCGGAAAGTTTATATTGCTCAGATTAAAGTGTTTCTTCCAATAGCTAAAACCAGGCTTACAGTTTTCGTGGATAAATGACAGTACTTCCGTGAGAACATATATGTGTATTCATGCGCGCAGTTTTTATGTAGCACAAACTCATATGCTTTCATTGATGCTTATGTTGATGAAATTCCTTTCAGTAGTTAATTTTTATTTGTGTTAAGCTGTAAAACATGCATATTTGTTATCTTACCTTTCCTCTTTATTGATTCCCAGGAAAATTTGTAACATATGTAGATTAAGCCGTAATGACGTAATGATTAAGTATTTTTATAACATGCCAGTTTTGATAATTAAATTAAAGTACACTTGATTTTTGCATTTTCAGCTATTTGACTGTGCAGACTTTGGCAGTCTTTCCGAATCCATGGTTCAGATGGTAATGATGAGCCGCAATTTAAAGTTGCCGAAATTAGAAAGCTTAAAGCGTTGCTTACGTGGGTTCGTCACAAAATACGGAGCAGTACTGCCACTTCCAAGGTTGATGACAAAATGGAATTTAAATGCGCGATGGAGAGATCGGCAAGAGATTTGAGCTGGTACCGTATATTACCTCAAGATATTTTCAAGGTAAAAACTTTTTATGCATTTTGTTACCTCATGGTTAAACACGTTAGTTCCACTTGATAATATAAATTCGAATGTGAAATGTACAAGTGTATATGAAATTTCTTTTTCGTCTTTCTTCAGATTGTATTACCCAGCAAAGCGAAAAAGAACGAGAGGGTCTTGGAGACGTTAATGCTTCAAGCGAACTCTGGAATTCTCTTTACAGTGCAAAGATAAAATACACGAGCCTTACGCCATGTCTGTTGCCTACCCATCCTTACCGTACCATTTTTCTTTGACATTGTTATCATATCACATTATAACACAATTTCACTCTTCTTATGCAATAAATGGCTGCAAAATATAAAGTAAGAACTATTATAATCATCATGATCATCACATCACTAGAAAGTCATAAACATAAGAACGTATTGCATTGCAACGTGATGCACAAGGATGGAAAGTAGAGCAGTAATGAGTACTTACTTGCGGGACTCACCTCATCTCATCTCATATTTATCAAATCTCTCCTAGAAATAAAAAACAGAGTACAAGGAAAAAAAAATTGTAAGAGACAAGAGGCAACGTGATTTACTCGCAATATTTTTTCTTTGTGAGAGGCATACATATTACATGCCACAAGAAGAGCACAGATTGTCAGCTTATCCAACCAAACATGCCACTATAAAAATGTCAAGTCGTAACTGCAATGCATACTCTTGCAAAACTATGTCATATGGCATTGCCTAACATATTGCCTCGCAAAAAACCAAAAGCCGCAATGAAGAAAACAAAATGGACAGTATTAGCGTATGTCTTATACTTTGCATGGTAGCTGATCTGTATAATGTGTGTATTATATGTGTATCATCATCATCATCATCAAAAACGACATTTTTGCACTGTGATTTAAAAGGATGACTCTATGAACATGAGCTCGAGTTCAACGTACATTTTTATCGTTACGTTACGGTAATGAGCTTGATAGCATTATGGCACATGACGTCTCTATGCATGAGCACATGCCAAAAGAACATACTTACTCTTCTTGATATCACAGCACAGGAAGATGATGACGAACATCCTGAGCAAACATAAAAATTTAACAAAAACGTCCTAAATGGAAGATAACAACTACTAACTGAGAACTTAGCTAGACCAACTTTTTTAACAAAAGCTGTCGCATCGTCATCATCACATTTATTTATCACTTATCCTAAGGTTACCTGATCACTCACGATGCTTATCATCTTTTTACCTAACATTCACATCTCAAAAATTAAAAAAGCAATCTAGTATGCGAATCTAAACTCATCTCTTCATCGTCAAAAATCTTCACTAGCCGACTATCACCACCATCATCATCAGCACACCACAACTACTCATTTTTCCATTATCATGCTCACGTTTGGAGATTTCCTTCCTGTCACTAATGCCACAGCCAAAATCCCACTCTTTTTATTTTATAAAATGGACAAAAAATGAAGCTAAATAGGTACTTACTCACACCTCAACATTATAACATTAGAGCTTCCTTTCAACTCCCCATCATCTTTCCAGTGAGAAACAGGCCACAAAGAAAAACGATGACATTGAGCCAATAACCAATAGCATTAACTTGTGACATCATTTTCATCACATGCAATACAGCATAGCAGCAGTAGTCATTCTACAGTCTAGCAACAGATACATGATATGGTAGTAAAAATCTCCAAACAATATTCCCTTAGTCATACATGCATCTTACTTCCATTACAAAAGCAAAGAATAAGATGAACTTTTGTGGTATGTGTGTACGTTGTGCTTTTATCACGGAGCAATAATCTTCTTATATTTCATTTCTACAAAATTACGAAACCAACTAACGTAAGCAATTCTCTCTTTGCCAATCCGTGAAGAAGATTCCTCAGCACGTGTAAGTATAATCCAGGTAATGAGAATGAGTACATTGTGAATTGTGATATGCTTTTGTACTGGAGTTTACTTGTATTCTTACAATGAGAAGGAACATATAACATGAGTTGAAAAGTAGATAGCAGGTGCATTGTCAGTCACACTCATTGGATACACATTGTGAGTATGAATGTGGTGATGCGATTAGTCAGGAAAACCTTCCAGAACGTAAATCCTCTCCAGTTAGTTGTCAGCAAGTATTGGTTGGTTGCCATTATGGCTTGAAGCATGTTTTTATGAACGTGTTACGTGACTTTGTTCCAAGGTATGGAGCATTGGACAAACTAACCCTAAAAGTGTGTTCTTTGCTGGAAATTGCTAAACAAGAATAATAATTGACGACGAGGACAAATCGACGATGTTATTTTTATTGTTGTTGTGCAATATGAGTTTATAACATATTTCATGTGGTAATGAGAGGATGACGTTCCCATCTCTCCCTCCTTTCAGGTGATGAGTGTAAACAATATAATATTGCTGAACCAGCTCTTCTTTTCCCAATCAAGCGATGACAAGAAAACATTTAATGTGGTGCGCTACACGTTGTGCAACTTGTTTTTTAGTATCGTATCACTCAGCAGGGATTTTCCTTTAATTTTCAGTTCACAGGCTTCCTTCCATAAAACTGGTGGACCTAGTTTGTATTAAACCCTCATTTGCGTTGCTTCATACAAGAGCAAAATATTATGGGTATAACTTAAGTCGTCAACAAATTTGCTATACCATTCCATGTTTCTTCTGCAAACAGTTGGTCAGTCATGGTGAGGCTGAGACTGAAGTCTGAAATATGTGTCACTTGTGGATTTTTATGTCTTTTTTGAAAACTCATCATACTCATTAGCACTACGACTACAGCGCCAAACTGCATATAAAATAGCAAGTTCTCAAAAGAACAGGATGATTTTCTTTTTGTTTGTTTATTTGTTGCACGCATACAACTCGATTATGCTCAAATAAGTTTATGAGGAAAGTCATACAGAACACCTGTGTGTCCTCGTCCCTTCATCATCTCAAAAGAATTTTTTTTGTTAGTTTATTTATAATTTCATTTACTATGCAAAACAAATTATGGGAGCGGAGCCCGTCATCCAACTCGTAAATAACGGTTGGTCGTTGCGGTCCTTTCTTCATTTCAAAATAATTTCTCGGTTGCGTCCCTCTTTTCATCTTGCTACTACCCGTCCTCGTCCTCCTTTTTATTTTGGTTGTAGAAAAACTAATTTTCTGCATGTGTGTTAGCCTACCCAAAAGCAATTTTCTGTGGTGTTAACAGCAAAGATTTGGTATCCCTTTTACGAGTAAAAGAGTACTTTGCCTTCACTCTCCCAAACTAATTTTGCCAAGTTCTCATTCCACTCCACTTTGACTCGATTTGCCAACCGACAGAGTCTACAAAAGTATTCCATTTTAATTTAGCTTTTTTCTTACTCTTGCTGCCTCACTATACGTCATACATCATGCATGTTTGCGTCAATGTGATTACAGAAGAGGTTTAATTTAGATAGGAAAGAAAAACAAGGTAAAATCTAAATTAATACTTAAGCCCCTATTTTATAATCCTATACTTGTGCTTGCGCAATAGAATATAAAATGCCACAATCCTTCCACTGACGAAGACGATGATGGGCATCGGCTAATTTTCTTTAAGCGGGACGAAATGAAAAAGAAGGACGAAATGGCATGAGTAGACAAATAAAGTCTATGGTGTTATCATATTGAAAACGTAATATTCCCCCCAGTGCGAAGGCATAATAACATTGTTCACTTGCCAGTCAGTGATGTGATGATGTTACTGAGCTGATTAATGAAAAAATAAAAAGCTGAAAAGGGACTTTTCTCCCTCATTTGTGTGAGAAACAGCGCAACCAACGAATGGAGAAAAGAACATGGCATGATTTTAAAATACCACAAAATGACCAAGAGATTTAAAATATTAACCAATTGTTTTTTTTGCTGAACTTACAATTAGAAAAGTACATGCCTACTTTTGATGCAAACTTATCCTACCAAAGCCTTTTTGTGGATGTGTTTCTATTCCTCTCTGGATTTGTAGTCCTCTGCGTTGGCCTTGCCCTCGGAATGAATTCTTGGATATTTCCAGACTGGCCAATATTCTACATTTCCTTGGTTTACAGCTCACCATCTTCCATCCCTCCTGGAGTTTATGTAGTGCATGGAATTTACTTCATGTGGGTTGTACTAATGTGTTATAGTTTTCTAACAGTTTTGGTAGATATTGTAATTGGATTTGCTCTGCCGTATATTCTTGTATTGACAGAGTTTATTTGTGGACGGGAAGGAGGTGGTAGACCCCTTAGATTTCAAATGGCTAGTAGCTCATTTAGAGCTTTGGAAAACTTGCCAATGCTCTATAGACACGTGCAAATTTTAAACTTGATGATTTTGGATATTATATCTGTTGCCGTTATCCCCTTCCAAGCTTTAATGTCGGCTTTGGCAATTTATTGCAATTATTCAGTAATTAGACACTGCGGAAGGATACGGACACAACGATTAGAATCGTTTTGGGACTTGGGGCTGCGGTGTGCATTATTGGCGAGTTTTGTGTTTTAAATGTGTGGGCAAACCTTCACAAATTGACGTTCCGTGCGTTGGCGTCTATGAAACGGAGGGAAGATTGGGGTAGTAAGGGTGACAAAATGTATATAAAAACTTTGTAAATTCCTGCAAACCATTGAGCATTAATTGTGGAACCACTTATGCAATTAGAAAAGTCAGTATTCTTAAATTTTTCAAGTTGGTTGCTCGTGGAACTTTCAGGGCGCTGTTGATAAAAAAGGAATGAAAATTGTGACTCACAATTTGTGAGTGATATAATTGTTGTACTCGAAATTTTCATATACCAACTAAAATACGTACAAATAAATCAAGTATAAAAAATTTAATTTTTTTTTCAGTTCTTCTATTGTCATTAAGTCAAAGCACCCAGCAAGCACTCATCCTCTGACATCGTGATGTCTGTCTTTAATCTCTCGACTTAAAGACAGTCGAAGTTTCCTCTCTTAACTTTCCACGCGGCAATCTAAACATTTCCAAAAAGACCCTTCGAAACTTTGAACCAAACAGGCAACAAATCAAAAAGTTCACAGAGGAGTTGAGCACATAAAAAGTATCCGCCAAGTGATTAATCGTATACTCATAATGATCATACTTTGACATATAATCTGGTCTTGCTTAATTCAAAATACGACGAGTAAACTCAAAAGAATAGCAAAACCCAAAGACGAGAACCACAGCGATGAGCATAATTGAGATGGACTCATCTTCAGCATAAGTGTTGGATGATTCAGATTGTCGAAGGGACTTGCGAGCTGCTTTATGGTTGTGCATCTACAAAAGCAGTATAAAAACGTTTTAATTAAAACAACACTTACAAATACGTGTGAATTGACCGTTATTTGCTTACTCCAATTAAGATAAAAACGTTAAGCACGAGTACAATAACAAACGGGGCAAAGTGAAGCACAACGGCAGCATAAACATCAAAAGAGTTCCTATCAATGTAGTGCTGGTAAATATAGCTGACAGAAGTTATGAAAATGACAAAAATTAGCACGCCAGGAGCAAATAGCTTGGATCGCTTTTCTGAAACGACTCGTTTGGCAGCTAGGGGAAAATTAATTACAAAGAAACGCTCCAACGCAATCGCCACTGTGTAGAATTTTGTTCCAGATGTACCTGTAGAAAGGAACAAGAAAAAACTTACCTGAATTCAACTGCTTGATATTTACCCAGAATTATAATAATTATTGTATTAGTATTGGTAAATGGGGATTTGTAAGAAATGTAAATGATTGGTCCAGATTTCCAATCGTACGTAGTGTGCTGAGGATAAGTAAAAGGATGTCAGAAACTGTTAAGAGATAGATGTTCCGATAGATGAGACGAGTTCCCCAATCGTTTGTTGAGAAGAACGAGCAAACACAGTACATTTCCAAACAAGCCGAAAACGCAAATTGTCAAAGTTAATACTGAAGAAAATATCGTCCGTTGCATTATGAGGAGTTCCCTACAAATCACTTTTCACTGAAACGTCAAACTCAAAGGGTGTAGGGAGCCTTGATGTCCATCTAAATTTCCACCAGTTTCATTTTAAGTCAAAGTTTAAAAGGAAAACTCGAGTCATCTTGGACAAGTCTCTTTTGTGCCAAGCCAATTTGTAGCCCATTGTATGCTGCGTTTCACTATGTTGCATATTCCAAAATTTGACTATGCTATTTACATAAGACCACCGCAACCGCAACCTTTCAATCAATATTTTGATAAAGAAAACACATGAAGTGCATTCCATTTTGGTGGAGTTGGCTTTACACAAATGACGGTGATAAGAGTAAAGTAGACCGTCTTCTGGGAATGAGATGCGGTTTCGTGTTTCGTGAACATTCATTTGTATTATGTTATGAATTGAACTTGAAGTATAGAACATACTCTATTGTGCTCCAGTGAGCCGACTTTACTACTAAATCTAGACTGTTCACTGCTGCCAGGAGTATGAAATTAGCTTTTATCTTTTTCATCAGTAAGCAAGTTGTTGAAAATTTCATTTGTTCTTATCAGTTTCTGGAATATATATTATGTTTGTACATGCATATCTGTCAATCACTACTAATATCAAGCTTAGTTACGGAAAATTAATTACAAGAATTTTTCATTTTTGCTGCTGAGCTAGTACTACATCCGACCAGAAAGGAAAATGTCATAAAGAATACCAAGCCAATATCACGTAACATAAGCCACAAGTTGCATTTTCAAATGTTCGGATTTATCTTTATTTCGGATACGGGTCAATGGTCATGCCATGCTATAACTATAAAACTATTTGTAGCTGACAATGCAAAACGGTTTATGGCCAGGCTCAAACTTCTAAATCCACAAACAAAGCAATGCATAAAGATACAGAAGTCCTGAAGATCTTATCGCAAAGTGCCCCAATACATTTAGCTGATGAAAAGTGAGACTCTCACACCGTGAGAGTAAGCAGCAATCAACTTATCTCAACTGCAGCCAAGCTTGGATTACGGATTAAGTAATGATTGATGTGTTGAAGTAAAAGTAATCTTTGAAATGACACGACAGAAAGGTTTTCATAAGATAAGATAAAAACACATCAAAAAACTAGTTCATTGGTGCTACTTAATATGCTTATCGTCAAGCATGCGTATGTGTACAGTTTGCTTCACTTTACGAATTAAAAATAACTACGTTATTATTACTAAAATGAAGGTAAGCTAATACGGAATTCTTGAGGAACCATCTTTTTATATCGTTTTAATATAGCGTCAATGTTAATAGTCAAATTCAAAGTCAAGTTATGTTACAAACACAGAATATCTAAACAATAAAGTCCAGCTTAAAACTTTTTATTTTTGTTGGTCCTTTTTTCTGCCGCATCCAATCAAACCTCAAATCCCACTCCAAACCCTGCAGACTGGCTACCGTCCAAAGTAACTGCCTCAGGAACCGATAGTCGGGAACTGATTCAAAAGTGAGTCCGCGACAAGGTGGCAAACTATGGAGGATATTCTTTGCAAAGGTCCTCGATTGAGATGGTCATCTTGACATCCTTAATCTTGTCATACTTCTACTTTTTTGTTTCCGCCTTAATGCCCATCCACGGCAGGGAGCTACGGAGAAAGTAGATGAAAACGTAGCCTAATGTTTCCAAGTCATCTCGTCGACTCAGATCCAAATCCATGTGGCTGTTGAGGGAGGTGTACCTCACAGTTCCAACCAAGCTCCTGAATTCTCGACAGGGATGGTGCTCAAGAGTAATTGGGTGTCGATATCTCCTCGCCATTCCAAGGTCAATCATGTACACCTGTCAGTTGAAGATTATTAATAAAGAACACCAAATTAGCTGTTAGTAATTTAAGTAATTGTTGGTGCCATCATTGGTCAACATATAATGGTCATAATTTAATCTTCACTAACCTTCCTACGATTTTGACCAAACCCCATCAAAAAATTATCCGGTTTGATGTCCCTATGCACAAAACTTTTACTATGAAGAAACTCCACTCGTTCACCCAGCATCATCACGACCGTTTTAAGGGAGAACTGACGCCCACAAAACTCAAACATCTGCTCCAGGGATGGTCCCAGAAGTTCAAGGACCATAAAGTTATATCCACATTCTAGGTCTTGGCCACACCACTTCCAATCTGGGAATCCATCGGGGGCATGGAACATTTTGTAGATACGAGTTTCATAGTACAGCGTCGCGTGCGGGCTGTCGATACTCTCAATCTTGATGGCAACTTGTTCTCTCTCGTTCGGGACGTCAGTGGCCACGTAAATGTCACCGTAGGTCCCAGCACCAAGCTTGCGAACCAGCTTATATTTCTTGCCGATAACCAGGTTACAAAGGTCACCAGCGTCACTTCCTGAAGAAGACATGGTGAATTTGATGGGGTTGTAAGGTTTTAATTGACAATTAAGAAACGAGCTACTAATTCTACATTTTGTCAGATGGAAATAAATATGGAAGTGCCCTTTGGAACCCAGTTGGCATGTCCGTTTCATGTTTATGTGGTTTGACTAGAATTCCATGTGAGCTTTGGACGGCGTCTTGGTTCGCACGCAACTTATTTTATGCCAATAAATAACTGGGCTCGAAAGCAATAGAAAATATTTAAAATTTCATTGGTGGAATAAAATACGCTGGAAATTAAGAAAGAATATTTGCCGGAGAAGTGGTTTGTGTGAATTTTGTATTTTTCATCGCTTATCGATCATCTCACATCATTCTGATTTATTTCGTCTCACTTCACCCCGACTTTCGTTCAAGGTCATTTCACTCTTATCAAGTTTTACATTATTCTACGGTGTTCATGTTCTCTCATGAACCTTTTTGTCTATTTTGGTTATATTGATGATTATGTTAATATGTATTTGGTTGTAAGCCACTGGCCTTATGAAGTATGTAGTCGTGTATGCGAAATGTACTATACCATCACGTTCCTCTCACATGTATCTGTATATCGTATGACTATGAGGATTTCATGTTATGTTCACGTGATAATGCAATGAACTTTATGTACTTTGTCCTTCTAACATTCAAGCCATTATACTCTTCACATTTTCCATTCCAACCTCATTC
>Ga0194135_10001035_pt1 | contig 16288 bp, 11 predicted proteins | sample LitLau_LLRF_2013_FD_134024 | JGI IMG/M metagenome (GOLD analysis project Ga0194135, IMG submission 134024) | Freshwater sediment microbial communities in response to fracking from North America - Little Laurel Run_MetaG_LLRF_2013 (version 2) | ecosystem: Environmental > Aquatic > Freshwater >...
AAAATTCACTAAAAGTCTCTTTTTTCATTTAAAGCCAACGCTTAAGGTTCACCATTGGAAGTTCTCTATTCAGCATTAGTTTAGTATTTACCCCCAAAATAGAACTATGCCTCGAAACAACTTGATGATAACCTTAATATCAACTGTCAATCACAACCGTTACATAAAAAGAGTGAAACTGACGATGATGCACTGTTAAGTGCGACATAGACTGAAAAAGGGTGAGTAGTGCAAGAGTAGTGAAAAAATGAAAGACATTTTCTCCATCTGTCACACATCTTCAGCCTATGCAATCCGACATTAGATTAGTAGACATGTTTGGATTACGAAGTAAAAAGATAAGAGAGGAGGTAATCATGTACTCAGTGTGGTTACGAATGAGTTTGTAGACTTTCCTTTACTTCTACACACACAACCACCTCGTCCTTCTTCTACCCTCTCTGACAGCCTCTCTTGGAGATTCCCAGAAATCCACCTTAAAGAACTTTTAAAGAGAGTCATCAAATTAAGCCTTGAAAGGTATGGAATTAAAATAGAGACACTAAACCAAGGACCACCACCACCACCAACCACCAGATGCAGACGCGTAGAAAGGATGAATGCTTTCTTTAAGTGAAACTACTTGGCATGGCATACTATGTCCTCATTGTTAATTTCAAATGAGTGGAAGGAAGACGTACTACTACAGACTACTCGGCTTTCTTTATTCTTTCCTTCGTGTGTATATAGTTTGTCTTCAATGAGACTTCCTCACGTTGCTTCCTTGTATAACGAATAGTTTTTTTTATTCTATACTGCTCTAAGTTTCTTCACTGTGCATTAAGCTACTTTTTCAACTTCTTTACTCAATATGCACACACGGGTTAGTAGTTGTCGGTTGTCTCCTTATTCTAACATGTACACACACACACACACAGAGAGAAAACTTGAAAGAAAAAAAACTTGTAGTGGTTTCTCTTGACACTTGGAGGAAAAAGAACTTGTTTCCTCAGCTTCCTCTTTTCATTTAGAGTAAAGTGTTTCTTTTTTGCTTAACCCTTTCTTTTTACTTCTGATGAGAGAGAGAAGTTAGTTAAGGAGAAAACTCGAATTTTTCGTTGTTTGTAACTTTATGAAAGGTGTACGCATTCATTTGTGGCGATGGAAGTGACGATGATAATGGAAAAAGTATAGGTATACATGTCCTTACTTGTCTTCTTTTGGAGAAACTACTTTTAATGCTTGGATTAGCAAATCTTTCCTCGCTGCATTTACAGATGGTTGTCTGCAAGTTTGAAAAAGATGTTTGAGGGCCATGAAAAACACCTCGGCCTTTCAGTTTTTCATACGTTGTTTTATGCAAGTTTGCAGTTGGTGTGCATTTTGTTTCTAGACTTTTGTTGCAGCTTAAACTGTGTACTTTTTGACTTCCATTTCAACATGGATCATGTGAAAGTACTGAAGGAGAGTATGAAAAAGGTGAAATTTTATAGCGAGAAATGATAGAGTTCTTGAGGGATACAATATTTTGTGTATAACACACGTACTATCTATCCAGCACTCCGACTCAGCCTGGCTGTCAGTCGGGTTGTATAAGAGCTAAACTAAAGCAAAGTGTAGAAAGTAACTTTGTGTGAAAATAAGAAGGAAACTGTAGGTTTCTTTTTTGAAACTTTTTCAATTTCTGGTTTGGGTACAACAATCACGTCTCACACGTAAGTATGTGTTCCATCAGAGATGAAGGAGAAAAATCACCTGCAATTTTTACAGAAATATACGGGAAACAGCTTTCTTCGGAGATTAGAAAAACCTCGGAGAGCTTGTTCTTCTCTCTCTCTGACTGTATTTTCATCTTCTATCCATGTAATATGATGGTTATCATCATCGTCACAGGTTTTCTATGCAATCAGGAAAGTGCTGTTTATTCTCACTTGTTTGCTCCTCTAAGGGAACTTTCGACTTCCAGTAATTTGCAGGCGCAAAGGGTTATAGTACTACCCTACTGAACTGCATCAACCATACTTATTATCCATTTGGGTTTCATAACCACTTCTCTGCCTCCTTTCTTCTTCTTCTTCGTTGCAAGTTGATAGATCAATTTACTTTCGAGCCAATATTAGATTATTTCCTTGCCAGTAAAGCTAATTGACGAGCACGAAGTGGAATTGGAACTATAACAAGTAGTACTAAGTAATGGTGCGAAATCCACAAGGACTGTGTGTACTTACACACACACATATACCCGACACGAAGCAGAGACTGGAAACTGGAAAGTCTATGGCAAAAAATTAGCAAAATATAAAAAATACAAATTCAACTGGACCGTTTCAAATGGATTTTGCTCGTCCTCAGTGAAAATAAGTGAATTTTATTCAGCCGAGTGCACAGAACGAGTGTGTAGAGATAAATCTCCTTATGGTCCTAAGCTTTTTAGTAGGTGTTCTCATGAATGATGGGTATTTCAATTTAATCAACCTCTTTGGGGATTTCATATTTCAATTTGTTCCATGATTTGATCAGACATGTACAATTTACAATTGCTACCTACTTACTACACTACTACTACTACTACATACACTTACCCATGTCTTTTCCTTCCGAAGGTTTGTTGCTAGATGCTCCGGGTGTGTGTGTGTGTGCTGTCTAGTCTACTATGAGCCATGAACAACCGGACAATTCCATGATGTTCTGAGAAAGGCAATGTTATATAGAGCACATGATGTGAATGATGTCTGAAGGGTCCCGTCTGAAAGGTTCCTGGCGGAGGAGTCTCTCTCGCTCTGTAATATCTTTAGGTTTGAAAAGTCTTCTCTGCAGTGCCTTTTTTGTAGTTTGCCAGCAGACCGTGTAGTAGGAGCACACAAGTCAATTGGTGATAGTATTCATCCAGCAGCAGTTATTTATACATGATGTGCCTCTGTACACTTGATCTGATATGCGCGTAGGTTCACGAGACAGCAAATATGCAGAATCTCAGGTGAATACAGTCGAACTCTTGAATATTATTGGACTTGTTCCCGATTCCCAAAAGAAATAAGATTGGCTCAGATATCGTTTAAATTGGATTTCTCATCTTCCTTCTACCTTCTTTGTTGACTTTACATTTAATTTATTCAGAAAGGTTTTATCCTACTTGGCTCAATATGCCATCTCTCACTTCTCTTCGCTATTTTTAGTCTATTTCTCTGTAATTCTCAATAAGAGCAGAGTCAAGAGAGAGTTCATCTTAGCGTTATGTGTTCTAACGATGCTATTCATTCACGCTCATGATATCATAATATGCTCTTTTTCATTGATTCTTGGAAGTTTATTTCTGTAAAATAATTTGTGAATCTTGTAAGAAGTACAAATTGCAATTTTATGCCCACTAAAAATAAGTTTAATCTTTGTTTAGTTTGCTTATTTCACAATATCATTTATTTATTCTGTGTAATCTTGTTTTACAGATACAAACAAAAGTTATCACGACAAGATGCACTGCAGCAGATAAATTTGATAAGAAATATGAAACCAGTTGTAGTTGTTGTTGTGCTAAAACTAAACACGAAAACATTTATTTACGCTCAGACAGCTTCAGCAGAGTAGAGCTGAAAGTCATATGTGATAGATATATATCCAGAGACATGCAAAAGACAACAACTTACGTCACATTTAATGGCATGACCCCTTGTCTGTCAACAATGCAGCAATGCAGATTAAAACGAACTCTGGAATGATGTTCATAGAAAGGATGTCACAGATGACTCATAAGATATTCGAGATGACTGCGTTGCTGCCCCTGCTCCTTATTATTTTAAACGTGAATATTTATTTGGCTTGTCGAAAATTGACCTTGTTGTGAGTTACTTAACGACTTTCTAGGAAACATATATATTAGCATGTGTGGCTACTCCCTCATTGTCAGTCAATTTAACTTTTCAAACAACATGACAGCAGCCTCAGCAATATAATCCAAACTTTTATTTACTCCTTATTATTATTATATATATATTGTTTGCTTGCAAAAAATACCATCGTTTTGTATCATCTTGCTTGGCTTTGCAATTTCCTCGACGAACAAAACTTGTTCATTTAAAAATCTTCCAATAAATCGCGAGACACGAAAGCCTATCTCACACACGTCACTTACACTCTCACATATCATATCCGTTCCACTCGGTGTACAAAAATGTTTCCTCAACTTATTATAGAATCCGAAATCCAACTATTTAAAAACTTTTTCTCATATCCTTCTCATGACTTTCTTTTTCATGTATGAGTGTGTGTGTGTGTTCAATTCGCAAACTTTCTTTTGTCAGATCGTCGTCGTCGTCGTCGTCGTTATTATTACACAGAACCATCTTTTAAGTCTTTCTTATAGCTGAAAGATGTGTTATATAGATGCAACAAAAAGACCTTCGTTCTATATTTATATATATATATATATACAGTTGCACACTTGTATGTGCTCATGCTTATCCACCTTATAAATCCATCCATATGTTTTGTATATATGTATATAGGTATGTGTGCAGATTCAATATCAAATTTTACATATTTCCCGTCCGTCATAAAATATACAAAAAGAAAGTTGACAGTGTTTTCACATATGATACTTTCAAAAAAGAAAGTTCCCGTCCCACCACACACGATCAAGAAAAATCTATTATAATAAAAAGAATTTGTTGGGGGTATAAAATTTCGTGTAGAAAACTAATCCAAAGGATACCCATCACTATTATTAATGTGCTTCAAATAAGAAGACAGAACAAAAACGAAAGGGAAAGAAGTAGTAGCTTTCTCCTTGAACTAATTTTCATATATTTTAAAGGAGGTTGATAGTTAATAATAATATTCAGACTGATAATAATAAAAATAATAATGGTGGAAAGGAAAGGAGACTACGAAACTGAGGAAAGGAAAAAGCCCGAAAAAATTGAAGGGTGTCTTCGTTCAGACATAATAAGTTTTGGGCAAGTCTCATACACAGCTTTCTGGGATGTCAGAATCATGAAGAAGTTTGTCTCGTATGTAAATAGTATTATAGTCATTGGGAGGGGAGTGATGCTGCTGTTGCTGTTGTGGTGGTAAGGAATGATGAGGATGGTAATGAGACGGTGGTGGATAATCTTTCACGTAATTTGATTTCGGATGATGTAGTGTTTGATATGGGCTAGTGACTGCTCCAGGGTTGGAGAAGTGATGCGAAGAAGGTTGAAGGGGCAGGTGGTGGTGGTGCTGGGGGAATCCGCCTGTCGTTGTTCCATTTCCACTCATTCCAGGTGTCATGAGGTTCGGAGGTGGAGGACGTGGCTTGGGAAGTGTGTTGGAATACACAGACATTGGGTTGACTTGGCCATTTACACCATTATTAGCGCCTTGTTCCGTTCCTTGTGGTTGTCCCGAAGGTGACATGTACAGGCCTTTCTTGGACAGAGTTCTTTGAAGCTCTTCTTTGTAATCTGAAGAGAGATTATTATTACATATTATTAGGATCAAATTACAGTGGAGGAAAGTACGGAAGAAGGAAGAGGAGCCTCTTCCGAAGTTCAGTTGTACTGCATGTGTATGAGGTGTATAGGGATTTTAGGTCTTGCGGATAGGGATTTTACCTGCAGAGTAATTGTTGGCACCGGGAATAATGTCAGGATTGGCATCGGCCTCAATCTTGGACTGAGGAAGCGGGCGATACCCCGCAGAGTTGGTGAGAGTGGCAGATGAATTGTTGGTGTTGTTACCGTTGGTATTATTAGCAGTGCAAGTGGTGGCAGTGAGTCCAGACGTCAGTGAAAGGGAACTCGGTTTCTCCAGCGGATGATGATGATGAGACGTGGCCGAGGAATTGTTCTGTTGATTTCTTGACCCTCGACGGCCACTCGCCGATGTGAGACGTGTTCTGAACAACATGACTAGAAAGAGAAGAAGGAGAGTTCCTATCGCTGCCAAACCTATCCCGACTGCAGCCAATGGGAAAAACTCCATCTTACTCGTACTCGCTCCTGTGAAAGACATACAACAAAAAAAGTTCAGTCAACAGTGTGTCAACACAATCATTTTAAATTGCAGTCATTTGCTCTTCTTTCACTTAAGATTAGAAGGGACCTCCTCTCGTTAACCCCAAAAGAGGGAAACCCGGCCCATTCTCTAATTTTTCATTTCCGAACATCCCAATTTCTTATCTGCGGGAGAAAGTGGACGGGGATTCCGTAGAGAGGAACACTTTCACCACCACACAAACGAGAGTTTTAATGTAATCAATGCTTCAAGTCTTGAAATGAAACCACAACTCTCACGTAGCCGCCGCCGTGTATGGACAGCAGAGGAACGATTTCATGTATATAAGATAAGATATATATATGATACATATAATGTACTATCGAGGCACTTTGAGATGGATATACATTTCACAGTCTCTAGACTCGACTCCCCCAGGCCCTCTTTCACCATAGGAAAGAAAATACTCGTTTGTAGTACACTCAAAAGTTTAACAAGTTTCAACGAATGTGTGTTCATTGAACTTTCTCTTTCCTGTATAGTAAAAAGTTAAATGTAGATCAGCCGGTCACGTCCATCTCAAAGAATTTTATCAATTAAAACATTTTCGATTAGTGAAATAATGCTTTACGCAGAGGGAGACTGCGTGTGTAGATAGATTTATACGAGCAAGTTGGCTTTTATGTAACTTTTAACGCATTTGAACAACCCAACAACTTGTTCCCTCCTATTGACTGTTACTCTCGATCTTTTTTATCAAGAACTTCAATTAGGCACGTTTTGCGTACATTGCGAGTTACATTATTCATTATTACCCTACCCACCAACCTTGTCTGCTCCTCTAAATAGCATTACATCCCGTAGGACTTGTCAATATGAGCAATCTATTGGTGAATACACTTTATAAATATTTTTAAAAAAATAATGATCAGGCTGCTTTGGTTTGTTAAGCAGTTCCCCATGTAATCATCATGTTCCTTCGGGGACTTCTATACATGCGTGTGTGCTGCACTTTCATTTTCTTTGAGTTATACGTATGTCGCGTAGTGTTTGAAGCATCTGGTTGGAGATATGAAAATAATATATATGACAATATATGTACGTAACAGTAATGGAGGATTGCTATGAAGTATTTTCGGTAGTTATTGAGTAGCATTTTTACGGAAATGAGAAAAAGGATGAAAGGAAATAGCGTTAAAAGGACCGTGTCAAATGACAAAGATGGGAATGACTGATGAAAGACACGACTTTTAGGAACGGGATAAGATCATAATACAAATCGGTAAGTTGTCTCCTTTTCTTCTCTTTTTGTGAAAGTTCTCTATACTACTTCATCTCTCTCTCAGCCTCACGACGACAAGCCGCACATACACATACACATACACATACACATACACATACGCATATAGTATACACAGAGCACCACCACCTGATACTCGGGAAACTTTCATCGTGAGACCGTCTCCTTGTTGTCTACCCTACCTTTTTATACGTGGGGAATGAAAAAATGGGGGAAAGCAATGAACGGAATGTGAAATGAATGAAAGAAGATGGAAATGGGATGCCATGAGGGTAAAGTTGTTTTACATACGAAGGGATTTGTGAGGAGATTTGTGTTCCTGATAAAAATTTTATACATCCTCCCTATTCGAGAGTCATCTTCACTATTTCCTTCTGCTTGAAGTTATCTTCTTTTGAACACAGGAAAAAGGAGAAATCTTTTAAAGAAGAAAGTTTAAATCAAACACACACACACATATAGATATTAGGCGTATATGTGTATACTTGAAGGCACGAGATCTCGCGATCATGTATACATACACTTCCTTTAGCATTTAGGAGATGAAAGTAAAGTTTATATTGGACAGAAGAAAGTATAACGGCGGGTGGCTATAGACGAGGATGAGTATATTTACTTCTATGCAAATCTAAAGTTAAGCTACTTCCAATAGCTATAAAGCTAATAGTGTAGTAGTGCACTTCCATGATGTAAAAACCGCCGCACCTGTGAAGGAAAAACAAACTGGAAAGTCTGGTCTAAACCAATCCGGCAAGAAACATGAGCTACTCTCCGTAAAACTGTAATGGTACTAACTGTGCCTAGAACTCCTTTTGGCATTTAAGAGGTTATTTTTTCATGTAGATGACGGAGAGTTTTGTGAAGTGAATTTCTACTGTTGTTGACTGACAACTCTGCTATTGAGTGAGTTATTGAGTACTGTGAATTGTGTTGTATTCAGAGTCTTCTTCTTACCTCTTTGGTTACAAACAAGAGATGCATTTCTTTTCACGTAAGAATGCTCTTAAAATTTTCTAGGAAGTCAAGATTGACTTGAAATGAAAGGAGATATGAAACTAGAGAAGCTGAAGCTGTATGTGCAATGCAAAAGTATATAGACTAGACAAGAACTCGTAGAAAACAATGTGAAGCTTGTGTACATCCTCTATAGACTCTATTGTGCTGTTTACTACGTATACGACAAAGTTTGTCCATAAAGAAAGAAGAATTTTAAGATTCGTACCCAATGAATGTAAGAGACAGAAGTAGAGAGAGAGAGAGAGAAGCCTTTTTGTCGGATAGATATTTATTGATCGACTTTGAGTACCTGTTTCTCATAAAGGTGAAAGTAGAGTTTTCCACATTTATTTGAGAATGCGAAGGAAGAAGTCAAGGCACACACAGTTTAAGAAGATGAGTGAGCATATATAGAAACTCTTGTCATACTAGATAAGAAAATTGTGTGTACTTCTTTCTTCTCAAAAGATCGTTCAATTCAACACAAAATAAGAAGATCATCATCATCATCATCATCTTTCTCTTTCTTGGCCGCGTGTTTTACGCACAAAAAAGGAATTTCGTTCTTTCACAGGTTTCTATTTCTGGCTAAAACTGCTCCTACTTCCTTTACCATTCACAATATGGTACATGTAAAAATGTAGTGTGGACTGCCATTCGTTTTCATGCTGCACTACTAAGCAAGAAAAATGGCTCTGTTGGTCTACCTGTGCCAAGAAATGCACAGGACTTAAATATTAAACGATATTTTGACGGCAGAGAAAAACTTCGTCAAAAATATGAATGCGCACAGAAGAATACTCTCTAAGAGAAGAAATAAAGGCGATATTATTATATAGACACGGACAAAGATTCTCATGAAACTTGTGCACACAGACACACGGTTTGTCACATTCACGTCCTGTTTTGCTCGAAAGATTCCCATAAAACACATTTTGATTTTTAGAACAAGCCGTCTACAAAATACTGTGTAGGTACACGCAAACCTCACTACTACTGCGGCCATACACGACGCTTTCTCTCTCTCTATATACAGTTTGGTTTGTCCACAATTATATTTTGGAAATCTGGGCCACACCAGAAGAAAGGCAAGGAGGGAATACTTTATGAAGATGAAAAAGAAAGATTCTTCCTCAGCCCAATCCACGTTTGCACTTGAATGAACATTACACATGATAGAAGTTTCTATCCACGGGACTTTCTTTCGACGAAGAAAGGAAAAGATAAGAGAAAGTAATAATATTATTGTACCACTTTTTCAAATGTTTGTGTTAAGCAACACGAAACAACCAAAAAGGGATCAAAAGCTGAGTCCCTATTGCTTTTCGAACTACATCGAAATTGTACTTGAGTCATCATCATCTCATTCCGAGTAGCAAACTGCCTGACTTATGATGAAGACCTCGATCATAGTAGGAACAGATCTTCTTAGAGATTACCCAAAGGAAACGATGAAGAAGCTGTTCCTCCGTGATAGACTCATATTTCTTCAACGTGATACTGCAAAAAGGTAACACACACACACTGCATGTGTGCAAGGGGCTCATCATCATCGTCATCATCATCATAGTTGTGTGAAGTTATTGTTAGCAGTAGTGGCGGAGGAACTTGTTTTTTATTTCCAAGAAAGCTTTCTAAGAACAATACCGCTCTAGTGATAGAGTAGGTCAACTCTTGTGCAGTCTACTGGAGGATATATATATATAAATTCAAACAGTCTACAACACTAGTAGGACCAATATATAATGGTGAGAATGGAAGTAGTGTTGTCACAGTAGGACACTCACTCACATTCACACACATACAACATAGACGGAGAGTTGAATATAGACCGACGGACGGAGAAGGTATTTGTGGAGGAACAAAGGAACGAATGAATCAGACGAGTGTTATCTTTACAAATAAGAATAGACAGAAAAGGCCGAGTGTGTATGTGGAGTTATGAGAAAGAATTTTTTGATGGGATTGGAAAGACTCATACACTCCTATTATTGCTTTTTATATTAGATAGGCATACTCTATACATGTACGTACACACTTACACACGTTCTCTAATGCTTTTTTGCTTTCCTTGCATCGAATGCTTTCTCCTAAATGCTGTTTTTCAACGTGTGTGTGTGTCTTGAAAATGCTTTCTTGATGTACTTTAGAGAAAAATACATACATGTATACATACATGGTTATATATTTTCATGTGTGTATGTTTATGTGTCTTTTATTATATGTGATTCTGACACAAGAAGAGAGCCGAGAAGAAACGTTGTTGTTCTGTTGTAGGGAAAAAGTGATGACAAGGATGACTGTATGTATGTTTGTACTATGGTCGGTGCAAGAAAGCTATTATGATTATGAGTGTTGGCCATAGGAAAGATGTGTGAGAGAGATTGGAGGATTTGCGAGAAGAGAAAGGATGATATTCATTTTTTGATAAATGACTTGGTAGTGTAATAAGGAAGTTTTTCTGGAAGAGGCACAATAGGGACTCATTGGTTGCAGGGATACGAAGGCATTAATGGCCTTTTCTTCTTCTTTCGTCTTAACAAAAGGCTAAAAACTCCATTGTCCTCGACTTGTTTGGTTCGAAACCGCGAACCTATCTATATATATCTGTGTATGAGTGTTCGTACAGTGTAAGCTTCTGCTGAATCCCTCATTCCTCTTTCTCCTCAAAAGTAATTGGAAAACAGACTGACTCGACAGAGACTGCGGAGGAATCCAATCTGACCAAAATGGAATGAACTGCGTGGGGATGAACCTGTCTCTCACGTGTGTAAATATATATTATTATTACTACTATATACTCATGATTTCGTCTCAGGTAACTTTCTCCAGAGGAATGTTTATTAAAGAACTGAGCTTGAGCTGCAACCTCCTATGAAATTGGTTGCAGTGTGTGAGTGTATGTTCCGAAATGTAATCAGGAGCAGACTTGCGGTGTGTTTCTTAGGAGGAAGACCGATCTACTACACTGGACTTGTATCATAGACAAGGACTATGGTAGCAGAATCAGAAAGCAATCAGGAGGAGGACTTGAGGAAACTCCTGATAAAGAAGGACTAACGATAAAGTCAACGTAGGCAATGTGTACAATAGATGAATAGTAGAATAGAAAGGTGATATCTTTATTTGTGTTTGCTAAGACGATGTTCGGTGTGATGGTGGGTGGATGGGTGATGGTGGTGGCATTATGTAAAGTTTACTTTGCCGTAACAGAAAGTCCTTCTCTAGTTAAACAGACTTAGTCTCTGAATTTATACTTAAGCTGATGGGAAAGAAAGAAAATCCCAATCCATACAAGCAATTCATTGGAATGAAAATATTTACTGGTGTAAGTCGGCCATCATCATCTTGGAATTATGTAAATGTTTGACTAGCGGTGGTGGTGGTGGTGGTGAAAGGCAAAGTGTTGTAGTGAAATAATGAATATGCCAGAGAGAGTAAGGACGGCAGAGCGAGAATGAGTAGATTTTAAGATCAAATATTACCATTTAGAACAAGCCCGTAAAACTGTTCACCGAGTTCCTTCGTGTGTTATTATGAAGTGAAAGTAAACGAGGAAAGTTTGCTCATAATGTGTAATCGGTATGCACAAAGGCATCATTGGTAATGGCAGTGTAAAAGTTGCTACGGCTCAAAAGTATTAAAGTATATAGAGTTCTTCAGAACGTTGAGTGTTTTAGTGGACTAAAATTATGCCAATTATTCATTAAAATATTGCAAATGTCTGTTTCACAAATGGGAATTTGACCGTAGACCCAAACGGAGGAATGGGAAGGAAAGATTTATGAGAATGAATTGTGAGAATTCGATTCATTTCCCGATTTCTCTCGCAGATTTCTTCTTTTTTACATTTCCTCTTTTGCCACTTCACTTGCTTCTTCTTCAGAGATGAGAGAGTTTACTAGACGTGAAGCATCGCCATCACCACCACCACCACTTCTACCTACCAATCGTTGCTTAACGAGTACTATGAAGAGCCATAACTAGAACCAATTTATCTTTCTATCCGCCACCACCACTATATATAACCATTGGGTTATTATTTTTATGGGAAACGAATGCCCAAATGGGTGACGTCTCAGTCTCTCTCTCATGCTTTCATTCAAAATCTTGAACAACCTTCTGCTTTCTTTGTATATACACAAACAGGCGGTTGTTCCAATCAATTCCATTCGCATGTTAGTTTTCTATCTATGGAAAAGCAAAAGTGGAGATGAAGAAAGAAAGGAAATCTTAAAATGAATCGAGTCTCGATCTCTTTCGGTAACTTCCAACTTGACAACTCCATTTGATTTCTCACCTCACAATAGACTCATTTTGACATCAAACATACTCAAGAGAGTTCTCTCTCGAAAAAAACTCACACACACACACATACATATATATATATATAATATATATATATATATATTATATATAGATATATAGATGTGTAAGTGTTGAATACATGTGCACGATGTGATTGCATTTTACACATGGTTTCTGCTTTCTCTCACAAATCATCTTTCATCTGCTTCCAGTTCTCTGAGCCATATACACACATTCAGATTCTTTTATTTATTTCTACGCATTCATACAAACTCCCCATTTGATTTCAAATGTCCAAGTGTAATAATAGAAAGTTTTAAATTGGCCTTACTCCTTCCTAAGGTCTCTTTATGCTCTAACATACATTTCTTCCAAACCGAATCATTTTTTACTTTAAAAACTCATCTCTCCACACCTACAACGACACTACTACACTCCTTTCGATTTCTCCAATCTTTGACGTACACACAGTCGTGTTTTTTCTCCTATTTTTTATATCCAAATGCAATTGAACTAGACAAAAGCAATTTCCCTTAAAATCAGTGAATTTTCGGGTGTAATAAATCGATATCTGAGACTTTATAGGGTTGCTTGAAATCAAATAAGAAGAACCTTAGCCATTCTCGTAGATCCTTAGCTCTGGATGATCACAAGCAATAATAACTGGTGGTGCCTAGAACGAATAAACTGTCGAGTCCTTATGACGTCTATTAAAAAGCCATGACAAAAGCAAGATTGCAGACTCATCATCATTTATATGATTTCTCCCCAATTCGCCAACCACACATACACATACACGCTTGCCACACAAAACTACTCCATTCGTCTTTGAGACACATGCACACACTTCCAATCTCCCTATGACTCGCGTATACGTTAAATGCCAGCTTTCACTTGCACTTCACTCCATCCCTTCTTCTTCTTATGTGTCTGTGTCACTTTCAAAGCCACCACCACCATACTACCCACTAAATTACATCTACCGGATGAAACCCCCGTCATTCTATCTTTTAATGTGCTTCTGCTATCACCATATAATAGCATCCTCGTTTCCTCACACGCATTCATGTAGTATACTCTACTTTCTTTCCTCCCTGTCATGCAACTTCATAATCCACCTTATGATTTATCAAGTGATTAGAACGAAGAGTACTTTCTCATTTTGAATTACTATCACACGAAGCAGTATACATTGGTATATGTATATATATAGTAACACTCTGCTCCATGTGAAATACTTACGTAATAAGTTGAAGACCTCGCAGCTTCTTCTAAGATGCTGTGTCGTATGGACAAGTAATAATTCAGCATTCAACAACCCTCCTTTCATCCTAATCTGTCTCGTATCTTTATTCATATGCCCTTCTGTCCCAACACGCAACATTATTATTATTATTGGTAATGGGCTATTTCCATCGTACTGCAGGGATGATGCTTTATGAAGAAAGATATGGATAGGGGAGAGAACCTTATGACATAAGCCTTGCAATAATGGATATTATACAACCAAGAAATGGTTTTATGCTGCACAACACATCAAGTCTCCTGATGAGAAGTAATGCGTATAATATCAATGTTATTTGTCTGGGTGGTTTTACGCTTACATAGCTCTTCAAACAAGATTAGTAGTAGAAGTTCAGCTACTTTTCCTTTTTCCCTATTGCGTCGATCTCAGGAACTCTTTTAGTGAGGAGCTGTTATATTGTTACTGCTTGTGTGCTTAATTCTTCCAGATTATTCTTATATTTATGATCATTTTGAGCTGCAGTAAACAATTCTAGCCTCCAGTTAGAGACAATAATCAATGAAGAATGGATTGACTACATCAAATCTCTTGCAGCCTCAAGAAGCGAAATAATAACTAACTTCACAACAAGACCTGTACATTAGAATATGAAATAATTAGTGTTTCAACAGTTTCCTAGAATCTCTGGAGCTCTGGAGCTGAAGTTTACAGGTAATGGGATACCCACACACACGTACACTGATAATGCACTCTCAAAAGCGTAGTAGTATGTGTAAGTTTACATATTACAATCTCTTAGATGAACTCAAATTGCTCTCTCAACACGGTAATAATGTTGATGATTCATAAAAGATGAGTGGGAGCAATGAAAGGTCCTCCAAACTGCTCGGATTTCAAATGAAACCATTCAAAATGTAAAGTTTATAGTTGAAGTGCAACTAACAACATCCACTACACATTCTAATACACGTTGTACCTGTTGTGTTGTACTTAACTTGATACCATTTAATGTAAACTTGCCGTTGTTCTCTCCCACCCCAAGAACAATTATTTAGTCTTATTGTTGGCGTAAAATAATAATAAGGACTCGAGCGTAGTAATAAGTCCAAGTGTCGTGTCAATTTAATGCTCATGCAATAATTGTGTAATGAAGCCACAACATTTCTCATTGCTCTACGTGTGTAATTGTAAAGTAAGAAGAAGAGGGTTCTTCGTCTCAAGCTGTAATAGTTCATGTCCCGAAATAAAGTTGAGAGATCAAATAGAACTTAAGCAGCGTGGGTTTGTTAGTTGTTCTTGTTGGTTATGGTTGGGTCGTTTCACATGGCTTGTTGGAACGACTAAAGGCGAAAGCACACCATGCAATGTTGTGTCTCAGCTTAACTTAATAAGCTTTACAATCCCTTGAGAAATTTTTTGAATGGCTAAACGGTTAAAAACAGACGAGATTGCATGTGAATCTTCTGCTGCTCCATGTCTGACAATGAGTGCATGTACAATAATAATAAGAGCTTGTGGGTGCGCAATGTTGTAGGTTTGAAGTTATTTCTGTATGTAAAAGTAGAGATTATATACTAGGAAAAGCAGGACAAACGGGATTTGTGTGTGTGCATGTTGGTCCTTTGTAATCCACGAGGGTTAAGCAGATTCACAGATGCAGAAGAGAAGAAGGAAGAGGAGTCTTCTCCTTGTGTTAGCTTAAGATTAGTTAAGTAAGCAGTCGGAGTAATTTAAAGTAATGAAACGTGAACGGGAATGGAGAATGAGGGTAAACATTACAAAAAGCAGAATAAATGTTTCACATTACTAAAAGCAAGAGACTAAAAAGTGAATAAGGTAGACTTGTGTAAATTCCATATACTAACTTGCCAATTATATGGATCTACCTTCCCCCTACACAAGTTCGTACAGGTCAAGTGAGCTAACTTAAGTTTGGAGTTTTTAGTCATCAAGAACCACGATCATTACCGAGCTACGATTACCATCTTAATTGTTATAGCCATCATCACATTCATATTTCGATTTACTTTCAAAAATCCCAAGCTACACTCTGTTGTCTAGTCTCAGTAATATGCGTGGAGTCCTCATTAAAAAGAACTTACGAATGTACTCTTGCTTTATTTAATTAGCGTAATTCCGTGAAGAGGCTCAATTCGTTGGAGTTTATAGAAGTGGAATCAAATCTATTATAATTGTAACAAGAGTCTCTATACATATATATATATATTAGTCTTTATGCCTTGAGGGATGTGGGTGTGTTTATTATTGTTCAAACCATGTGTAGAATCTCCATACCGGATAAAGCACACACAAACACAGGCACATAGCTTTGGGTATTCGAATAAAATTGTAGAGGGTAATACGAGAAGAAATACGAGGACAGGTTTCGACTAATATAAAGATGGTAGTGGTGATGATGGCATGTGTAGGTGAATATTGGAGATAAAGTGGAACACACGAATTCACATATTATTCCACAGCAAGTA
>Ga0194135_10001036_pt1 | contig 16285 bp, 16 predicted proteins | sample LitLau_LLRF_2013_FD_134024 | JGI IMG/M metagenome (GOLD analysis project Ga0194135, IMG submission 134024) | Freshwater sediment microbial communities in response to fracking from North America - Little Laurel Run_MetaG_LLRF_2013 (version 2) | ecosystem: Environmental > Aquatic > Freshwater >...
CTGGAACGCCTTTCTCCTGGATTAACATTTTCGCATAGGAAACTAAAAGGTGGTGGTCCCTCCCTGTCATTTTTTTTTAAATGAAGTGATGTCTCTTAATCTTTATCATCTCCAAGGAAGGATTTCCGAGGAACAACTTTTTTTTGCAAATAAAAACATGACTTTAGATTATAAACTCAAACACTCTGAAGAAGCAAGAAAAAGTGTTTGAGAGAAGGAGTGGGAAGAAGAAGATGGCTCATGAATAATTTAACAGGAAAGACACTTTTTCTTCATTACAATTTACACTTTACACGTCCGACAAAACATGCCACCATCTCCTCATCCTAAATAATGACAAGCAAAACCCTAAGGCTCCATCATCCTAGGCTTCTTAAAAATGAATCTTTCCTATTTCACTTTCTCCCAAACATGGAACTAGAGCAGGAAACTTTTCTCTCACACTTCACACTTCATTCACCACCCCGATGGCAAAGACGGAGATTAAAATTCTACCTCCTAATAGCACTTTATAATTTAAGATAACTTAAATTCAGGAAACGTGTAGAAAAGGAAAGGAAAGGCGGGAAAATGAGGGCAGCCTTCCAGAAAAATATTTGTGTGAAGATGTGCGTACGTGAAAGGTCACCGCAGACTCCTTCCTCACGTCCTCTCCATCCCTTTCAGTCTTAATCAAACTGGGAAAACAGGCCTACAGCCCTCTCCTCCTGGATCCTGGGGATCTCTTACAACTTACACTGACTCAATTTACATCCAAATCACGTGGAAATCATTGATCATTTCACAGATCTCCCGAGGACATGTTAAACCCAAGGAGGAACGGATATACGCTACTTAGGCCCAAGACACAGACAGACCTCACTTCAGATTCCGCTGCGGTAAATTAACAGCTTGGTTGGTATACAAACAGAAATCTAACTTTCTCTTTTCGTAAGCCGGCTTTTCAAGTGAAAACGGAAACTTGGGAAAGTCACCACAATAAAGTTTTGTAAGCAAGAAATCCGCAACGTGTTAACTGGGCAAATAAATTGGATAAAAATAAAAAATGCTCTCATGACTGTTAATATATATTTTCTACGGCTACGAATTCGAAACATTTTAACGTTTAATAAGGTAAGGTAATTGGTTGTAAAATCGAAAAATTTAAATTTCTTTCCCAATTGATAAAATTCACACTTCCTTCCTCCCTACCCAATCTCATTTAAATTTTAAATTGAAAGTGAAATCTTACCTTTCACATGTAGATTATGTCGATTAGATTCGGATTTGAGACTTTCAGCAGTCAACATCAACTCATCCAACTGTGGCTTCTTTATTTCCAATTCCCGAAGGACGTTCTGGAAAACGAAAACATAAATCAAAATCAAATCACATTTCTTGGGAAGCATTTTCATCTTAATTTAAAATATAGGGAAAACTTGATTAGTTTCCAATTCCACTCCTAACTTGATACGCGTGCAGTCGGCAGGATATTATGTGGAGGGAGTCTGTCAACAGAATACGGAAGTATAAAGCATGATGGGAAATAATCTCCCCTTTCTTTACATAAAACTTTTCATTTAAAAACTTTTCATCAAGTAAAGGAGGAGATCTGGTAAAGTAAGTAACATTTCTTCATAACTTTTAGTTCCTCTCACTCAGTCTCTCCAGAGGAAATCCGTCTTGTTCTCACCAAATTTGACGCGGTGAAAGCGTTCAAACCTCAAATGAGCACTAATTTCCTTGGGGAAAGTAAACGTTGCCTCTTCGTCTCCTTCCCTCTCGCATCCTTACGACTGACTACTGGAGGAGTTTATTATGAGAAGAGCAAGCAAAGGTTCTTTGGAATTATGACATACAGAAGCAGTAATCTCCATACATTTTAATAAAAGACAAGGTTCTACCGGCCCAAAACAGTCCTTTGATTCTCAACAACTATGATAGACGCTAGAGTTAGTTTCCAACTGGAGCATTTAACAAAACAAAGCATCCATCCTCTTCATTCTCCCCAAGCCCACTGCAGACTCGACTCAGCTTGTGTAGAATAAAGACTCGAAACGAGTGTCTCTCCTTTTGTCTTGAAGGGATTCAAAAGATTACACGAAACTAAACAACAAAGTTCTTTTGTCCATCTCTCGCGGCGGTTGACTTTCACGGTGAAAACGAATCCTCGTATTCTATTGGTTGATTGATCCAAGGGAAGTGAAAGCTGAAAAACTCTCAATCATTGACGGCATGTCCCGATTTCCGGAAAGGAACCTTAAAATATTCACGAGTGTCAAAGTGAAACAGATGCTTGCTACATACTGAATGAAAATGCTCATTTTCAATTAGTTTATTTTGAAGTTTTAGAAAGAAACTAAGAAACCTGTCAAGTCCTTCCACAAGTTAAAAGAAGATCAAAAGTAAATAAACTCAGGCGATGTTTAACCTCCTTTGATCGTAATCACCATTGAATGGTTAGGAAACTGGTGGTGGTAGTAAGGTTGATGGACTACTAGTGCGTAATGGAAACCCACTTTCACTCTACACGTCCCCTCATGGGATAAACTTCTCTCACCCTTTCCATTTTAGTCTAAAAAGTCCTCTTGTCACTGTCACCTTCCTCTTACTTCTTTCACCGATTTCACCACAACTTTTCCCTCCCTCTCTCTCGTGGAAACCAACCGTCTCTTCCTTTTCTCCATAAAATATTGAGTCCCATCCCGACTCCTTCTCTACCCATACATACAAGCTGAAACTCCAAAAAAAAACTCGAAAAACTTTCTCATTTCCTTTGTCTCATGTGAAAGAGAAGAAAATCAATGGGACCCACCACGACTACTTCCTACTTATTTTTTTGAGTCAACTAACCATTAACCAATTTCTTCCCTTGCTTCCCCGATCCACGTCGCTCCTAGTAGTCTCTCTCCTTTATAGTACTCGTGTCCTTTAGAAGCACCAGGTGATCTTCCGCTCTTTCACTCTCCTTGGCCACACATAAGCTAAAAGCGGGAAAGCTACTCACACTACTTTCTCAGCACTATTTTTTTCCTTTCCTCCTAACTTTTTCCCTTCACCTAACAACATTCTCTGGGGAATCAAAACATGGGATTCTGTGTCCCTCGTCAAAAAAAAATACGAAGGGAAAATCAATATGGATAAAAAATGGACCGAAAAGAACGAAGGCTCAGTGTCCATCCTCCCGAAAAAAGAAGAAAAATGGAGAAAACTCAATGCGTCCTTAATGTTAAGGATTCCTTTTAGTGGTTCGGAACGAGCCAATGGGCAGTGGCTAGTGTGCCTGGTGTTCGGAAAGAAAATGGACTCCATTTTTAGTAATGATTGATGAGAGACAGGAAACAACTTGGAAGAATTGCCACAATTTCACTTTCACCCCCCCTTTCCCCCCACACGACTAAAGAAAAAAAAGAAGAAAAAAAAACAATAATGAGGTTACGAGTAAACGAGAACACGGGGAAAAAACCGATCCTCACAACAGTCTTACAATTTCAATGAAAAGAGGATCGATTAGTTGGTGATAATTAGAGCAGAGGTGTTAGTCGTTTCCCACATTATCAATCTTTCTCCTTTCTCCACTTTCACCCAATAGAAATCCGTTCAGTTAGCTTAAAAAAATCCGCCAATGAGGATCTTTGACCTCTACCGTCCCTAACGAGTTTTACTCCTATTGATTTTTCCATTATTTTATTACTGTGAAACTCTTGATTGTTGTGAATGAATTTGGGTACTTGGATCTTGCCTCCTGCCAGGATTTGAACATTTAATTTTCTTACAAAAGGCACACGCGTGGAGCCGTGGAAGTGAGTATTAAGCATTGCCAGGCAGCGGTTTTAACAACTTTCCCCACACTAACAAACGGTGGTGGTTTAGTGGAAAGCCGAGTTAGAAAAGCCCTACGGTGAGGTGAGTTAAGGAGCGGCGTGATATATAATTAAGGCCCCAACTCCTGCTTGTAATTTGCTTATCAGCCACTAATCGTCTTAATACGGGAGAATTCTACGCTTAAAAGGCTCTAGTACGTAACTAGGATTAGGATTTGAATGTGGTTTAAATTACCTATTACCGGAAACCCCTTGATTCCTATCACCAACACTAGCAGAAGTACCAGAAGCCAAGAATGAGAAGTGGAAAGGGACCAAAGGGTATGGGTATAATGAGCTTAATCTGGGAAACCATGCTTCACACTTAAAAGCCAATGAGAAGTGGCACAAAGAGGACTCCTTGCCTAGTGAAAAGTGAAAGCTCAAGTCATAATTCCATAAGAATTGGCTCAGGATTATAATAACAAATAGCCATTATGCAAAATACTCCAGTTTCGCACCAGGCCTTTCTCTACACAAATTCATTAACCAACAACCCTCTTTTCCTTTCCATGCTGCCCTTCTAACTATACAAGTTTCAATGGAACAGAAATTCGTGAGCAATTTTCAAGTTTATGACTTTCACCTAAAGAGTCCTCGCCCGTGCCGGCCTGCCTCCCTGCTTTCACTTCTTTTTATGAGCCCAAGTGCAGGTTATAGATTTAAGTAAATAGGGAATTCTTATTTCTTTGCCAAAGAGTCATGCATCTGGGATCCTTACTGTTATTGAGAGATCATCTCCCCGAATCCTCTTTCTGAATACAAAATGAAATGGGAGAGACCTGCCAGAAATACTAAACAACAATCCCCTCTTCCATATCCCAATACGAACCAAAACCAACCAACGACTACGACTAACGCTGACAGGCCTGCACTGCAGCAGCGAATGAAATACTAACATCTTCTTAAGCCTCATACTTTCTCCAAATGAAAACTTAAGAGAGAAAAGGCAAGGTTTCTTGGATTGGTGCGGTGTGGGACCAAGATAAGACACTCCCCTCAACTTCTTCATCTCAACTTTCCCGATCCAATCAGTTTCTCTTCCTCTAAAACGTAAATGAACTCTTATTACAATAAAAATGGATCTGATTGCGAAGGGGAAAGAACTTTGACTCTCCTGCTTAAGATAAGTTGCAGTCAAAATACAAAGGTTGGACTCTTGGGAGATGACAAAATGGAAGGAGCACCAGTTCAGAACGTTTGGCTGTCGCTTCTCTCCCACTTTACATGAACCTTTGTAAATTAAGTGGTCCCCATTGTTCATCCGAGAGAAAAGTAGGTCCATGTAATCTCTTCGCCCAAACTTAGCCTAGCCCTTCCCCTTATTCAAAAAATTAATTGGATGTCGTCTCTGTAAACAAACTGAAATAATCTACAACCCGACTAAAAAAACACTTTTCCACTTTACTAATGTAATAAATGCCCTCCTATCCCTCCCAGTTGCCAATTGGTTGGGTTTATATTTCATTTCTCCTGATTGTATAAGCAATATCTTTCTATCCGTTTCAATTTCAACAAGTTTACATTAAAATGCTATTTTTCTATTTCCAAAAATGAATTGCCGGCGTTTGTAAATGGTTTCTTACCTTTTGTTTCTCCAGAACATTCCGAACGTCCTCAACATTCCCGATGATCACAATCTGCTGCTTCAAAGATTTCAAAGTAAGCGTCATGGAGTCTTCTAACTTAACAATCTGGTGACAGAAAATAAAAATAAAATTGGTAATAAAATGGATTAGCAGAATCTTTCTGGCTTTCCCTCTGGCAAAATCAGGGGATTTGTAACCAAAGATTCTTTTCTTACCTCTTGCAGCCACTTGGTTTCGTGTTGTGAATCCCCACCGGATTTGACCAATGGAGAAAGTTCCTTCCTGGAGACAAGAGCAGCAGGAGCAGGTAGAGGACTAGTCAGTTGTTCCTGGATTTTGTTCACCTCAACTTGTACTTCTCGAAAAGTGCCTTCACTGATCCTCACTTCCTCTTTTCCTGGAAACATTACAAAGACATTACTCCTCACTCATCATGTCGTCCCACACAGTCCACTCTCCACATTACCGAAACGCACATTCCAAAGAGTAAAGAAAGGAAACGGAAACCATTTACTTGTCAAACCCTGCTCAAATTGGGGATAAACCTTCAAGTGAATTGCAACATAAAACTTTTTAAGGGATCCTTGTAAAAGGATGCCAAATGGACACTTTTGTTTGATACCACACTAAATCATCCCCCATGCAAAACATAAACATACCAACGCAGCCAATCTGTAGTAACCAACCTATTGGTCATTTCCCACAAAAACCAATGTGGGCCCTAAAGTTTTGGGTCGTGAAGTTCTATAGTGTTTAGGGAGAAAGGGTGGTGGAATGCCAAAAATCTGTCTTTCACTTTCAATTCATTTTAGTGGCCTCCTGGCCAATTTCCAGGAGAAGGATCTGGAGGAGCTCAGATTCGGAGAACCAAACGAGGAATTGAATTGAAATCAAAGCCTCTAAACGTCCAACTCAATGTCTCCGCGTTTCCAAGTCAAAGGAAAGATCACTTCGAGTCGTGAAGATTTTGCTTTAGAAAGGAATCCTCTTTTGACAATTCCTTTGGGCTCCTTTCTGCCTTTCTAAAAACTCATCCTATATACTGGCGGATGCTGGTGATGCCGGAAGGAAAGCTGGGAGATCAGTTTCCTCAGTTATTATAAAAGGAGACTCCTTTCTCTGATCTCTGGAATAGTCAAAGGGTCCTTCCAGGAACAAACAATGGAACAGGAACAAAGGGAGAGACACATGGAACTAAAGAGTCACCAGCTAAAATCTACTTTTCGCCATCCCATTCTAATGCCTAACGTACCAATCCGATCAAGGCCTTGTCTCCTTCTAAACAAATCCACACACTCTCCGAAATTAAATCAATAAAGTCAATTAATGTTAATCTTTTATCAAATAAACTGAGAGGTCAAATTTAGGTCAATTTAAGAATTAACATGACAGATTCGTCAGTAAATGAAGTGTCACTTTTTCTAATTTAAAACCCAAAAAAAGAGAAACATGATTCAAAAGAAACTTGGTACAATATCCAAGTTGGAAACTTGGTGCAATATATCTAAAGTTGTGCGTGAGAGGTGAAAAGAATTCCAGTAATGTGTCATTTGAGTTAATTGGTGCATAATTTCCACGCTTTCCCCAATTAACTTTCCTCGACTTTCCCCAGGTGAAAATTAATTATTGGCAATACCACTACACTGGGCGGAAATCCTATCCTGGCATTACTAATGCATGGACCTTCTTCTTGGGAAGGTAAATCAAGTCAATAAAATTCAATTTCCCCCAATCAACACCTTCTTTCCCTTTAATTAAATTACTCGAAGAGCTTATTATATCACTGATACTGACCTAAGGTACGGTGTAGTTTGTTGCAATGACGCTCCGAAACGGAGTGGTTGTAAGTTGTAGAAAGTAAGTGGCCACCAAATTGTAAACAAAGCACGTGCTTCCCATCAAAATCGGCTCCCTTAATAATTACCCTCTTTTGTCTTCCAGTTTCAAAACACTTCTGCTGATGCTTGCTTGTTTTCAGTCTCCGTCGTAAACTTCTATTTCCTTTCAATTCCAGGAGGGCCGGGTGCTTCCACTTTCTAATCAACTTTACACCTGAGCACACCTCAATCCAAGAAGCATTACACACAAGCACACGCTGATATGGATATGGAAAGTAATTTAGAAAAACCCAACTCAGACAAGCGACTGACTGAGAGAGAAAGAAAGTCCCACTACTAGAACCGACTGAAACGAATCATGGAATGGAAACAAGAAAGACGGAAAAGTTTGATATCAAAAAGTAAAGGAGAGGGAAACCGGGTAGTAGTGAGGTTGGTTGGGATCAATAAAATGCAGCGCCAGCGCAAGAACATCTCCCGGGTGTTCTCTTCTTCTTTCTTCTCATCCGGTACGGTGGTGGTGGTGGCCGTGGTGGTGTTCTGTGTTCCCTTCTGAAAGATCTGACAGGATTTCATTTGTTGTAAGTTCCCGTTACTTCAATCTCACACACATTCAGTCAGACCCAGACTTTCCCCATGCAGTAACGAGTCCCGCTTCACCCAAAAAGGGACTTCAATACCTAAACCTACCCTCCGCCAGTATTCCTACACCCGAACCAGAGTTCCTTTTACTTTACTTCCTACTTCCTTCCCTCCACGTTGCTCCACCGTATACGCACTACCCGCCCGGGAGAGAACCAACTTATAAAGGAGAGGACGAGAAGAAAGGAGTGACACTTCCCTCGTTTAGTATCAAAAGGCATCTCTCGCCCTTTTCATCTCCAAACCAGAGCATAAGGGAGGTAGAGTGGATCGTAGTAGACGGGAGTAGAACAAGAGGAAATTAGGAACATTGTGTAAAAGGAAGAAGAGGAAGATCTGTTCCATATGGACAGAAAAGACTAATCTCATTAACCCATCTCAACTCCACGCTCGCACTCTAGGCTCCTTTCAATTCCAAGTCCTCACGAGGAGATGGTGAAAACAACAGAAACAAAAGCCCGTTCCATTCCCAAATGAGAGTTCATTAACTCTTTAACAAAAAGAATTTTAATAAACTCCAACTCCCAATCTCCGCTGCTTATTACTGGGGAAAATAGGGAAAACTCGTTTTCAAATTCCAAAAGAAAAATCAGAAGCCAAGAGAGCAAGAGAACGAACGGAAGTTGGGGCTACAAAAAATCATTTTGTCCTCAGATCTCTCCAGTTAACTCCCATCCCCATCTTCATAACCATAAAAAGAAGATTTGGAAAGGAGGAAGGGAGTGATATTATAGGAGACCACATTCGCACAAGTTCCTTGGAGAAAGACCTCGAGGAAAGTCCATTCCTCCCTACCTTTCCAACGCAAAGGGAAGCTCCAAAAACCAACCAAAAACTTTTAGTAATACTTTTTATGAGAGAAAGTAGATTAGACATGACGACGAGAACATTGAGTTTTTAAAAGCAGAAATGATACTAAGGTTATGAACTATCCTTAAAAAAGTGCTTTCCGTTCTACTTTCTCCACACTTCCCCGTCATTCCTATCAAAAACCCTTGATGGGAGATGCCGTATGTCAGAATTGATGATGATTATCTAAAACCCATGACACATTCTTCCGCATAGCACAACAACAGCAGTGGATCTTCTTCTCTACTAATACGTGAAAAAATTCCTTAAATAAATACAGCTGAAGTTATGGAAGATTATTACCTCATACGCTTGAAAAAAATAATTTTTGAAATTATTTGCACGGAAAAATAATTTTGGTTGGTCATTTCTCTTAGAAAAGGAAAAATGATATCAATAATATCTTTACCCCTCCCGAACATGAAGGATTCAACAAATTTAGTCAATTTTGAATGGAGACCAAGCTAACATACCAAAATCAAAATATCGACCTGGAAAATTCTAATTCCACTAATGTCTTCTTACGCGTTTCTTTCCTGGAAAAGTTCAAAGCATTAAATCCAGAAGAAGCTGGGAGGTGCGTCTCTCTAGAACTTCATAGGAGGAATACGGAATTGCCTCTGATTAATATGGTCTAGAACCTAGAGACCTAGAATTCATCCCTTGCCTCCTCCTCGGTTTCTGCTTCTCCAGGACAGGAGAGAAAATCCTTAATCCACGCTACACATTTACGTAATGTCTCCCTGTCCCTTCCCTCACTTTCTCCCTAACTTTGAAAGTAATCTGGGAGATCGATCTTTTAATGTCTCCTAAACGTAGATTCTAGTTCCATCCTCCGCACTGTTTACTGTCACCCCACTCCTACCCCCACACACACTCTACACGAGTCTAAAATGAAACAAAATGGAAAGTGGAAACCGGAAAAGTATGTGGACTCTTACCTTCAGGAGAGTAGTGGAGCAATTTGAAGTTACAAAACTTCTCCTCTGCAGCTGGTGTTAGGAGATTAATTTCGCCTCGGGATTTTACATAGACCCAGTCTTCCTTCAGTTGGTGAATTTTCTCCTACAACCCAAATGGAGAAAGCACACAAAACAAACGGAAAGTTGAAAAGAGAGAGTGAAAGAGGAGATTAGTCCCAATGGGAATTTACGAACCATCATGAGTGGTGTCATGTGCTGTCCCTTCCCTTCACACTCTTTCTCTAAATTAACGTAATTACAAAGGACGTCAAAAACTTCGGCTTCTTTCTCTCCGACCCGAATCTATTAAAACGGAGAAATAAATCATCAACATTCAACCGAGCCACATCAACTCTTCCCGAGAATCCAAAGTTTGGTCTGATTGGATCCTCTCTATTCTGTCCTTGGGGAGAGAGGTAATGACAGGTCTGAGAGGAGCTTTCACTCCTCGCTTTTCATTCTTACCATAATGGACTGGATGGCAGCTGCTCTTTCTTCGGGCGGTCGGTGCTTCGCGGTGGCAACCTGCGCTCGGACCTCAAGCACCCATGACGTCGTCGAATCCAATTGCGACGTCAGTTTCCTGAGACTCATTAGTCGGTGCTCAACATACTTGCGCTCCTCTGGTAGGCTGAGGGAGAGCTAAACAATGGAAACAAAAGGAAATGGAGGGTAGTGCGGATGATTGATTGCTCACTCGGATGTTTTGTTGTAAGAAGGATGTTTGCCTATATTCTTTAATGCTTACCCGCTCGATGTCCCTTGTGAACCCAGCCAGCTCATCCTCAGAAACTAAGTGCTTCTTCTGGCGGAGTTTCTCCAAATCCGGTCTCTTAGAACCTATCTCATGCTCCAGGCTCTGTTAAAGCAAACATGGAGATTAATCAAGCATTTCCTAGTCCTGCATTGGGAGGTCTTTTCTTAACGTAAATCCGCTATTAAAGCAGAAAACAATACCTTGAGATTTGATAATGAGTTCCGCATCCCAGTTTCATCAGAGAGTTGTACTGGAGCCTCAACGGCATCATTGGCTCTTTCAATCCAATCGCGAAGGACAACTTGGGGTTCCCACCATTTTGATAAAGTACGGTGCATTCCAGTCCCACCGCAAATTCTGTAACAAGAATAAAAAGAAAAGAGTATAAAAGTGTATTGGGGTGGGGATGCTACTTTGACTTACACAGTCTGCACTGAAGCTGAATCAATTTCTCAGGAAATCAATAAATTTTGGGGGGAAAATGCTTACCGGTCTCTTCGGATTGTCATTTCAGCCAATAAATTCCTCCATCGATATCCAATTTTCTCCATTTTCCGAGCAGACTCATCGTAGGCTGGACTCATTCGAGATTTTTTACTCATTAGCAGCATTACACTCCTATTCAGAATAAAAAATAAAACACTCAAATAATACTGTTCAACATGGAATAAAGTTTTCGATTTTTTGTCCTGTTGGAAACTGGAGATAGGATTCTATGGAATAGAAAATAAAGGGAAGTTACCGATGTCTCTTTGAAATACGGGATTCCATATCCTTAAGTTTGGTTTTAGACACATCTCGACTCTCTTCTGACTCTGGAATCTTGAGCTCATTCATGAGTCCATCCATTTCATCCAACCAAGTCTCCAGATCTTCAATATCAGAAGTATCCGGACTTCGCATTGCCAATGGTGAAGGACTTGGACTTTTACTTGGGGGTGACCGTAAGCCCATTTGTCCATGTGTGATATTTAATGTTGCCCATTCATCTAGTAGTTTCTGAATGACACGCTTAGCTTGGAGAACTTGATCCGGTGAACCCTTGATCCCACTTTCTTCCAATTCTTCAATTTCAAGGACCCTCGGAGAAAGCTTCTCCAATTCTTCTTTGATGCTCTGAAAAGGCGTCAAATAATGGAGACACAATCAGCAAACTGTACATTCATACACAGAATCGTGATTTTTTGTTTAATTTTAATTTAAGAATGGATTACAATTGGATCATCAGATGCAGCGAGTGACCTCGTAATAGTTGCCACTTGTTCCCTCAAACGATTGACTTTGGTTACCACCTCGGGTGATAAGCTTATTGCATGAGAGGGTGATTTTCCAGTTTTCAACGGCCCTGCAGATTGTTTTGTAATCGTTTCTAAGACCTCTGCACTTTCCTTGGAAGAACTTGGGGTTTTTTGTAGAGGAATTGGAATTTTGCTCTTTTCTCGAATTGAACTAGTTTTCACTAGCGACTTCTCATCAGTCGTCGACTGGAGAATCTTTTCCAGTTTAATCCATTCACGCTCCAAGGTTTGGAATTCCGGCGAAAATCCACGAATATTCCGTTTGTTCAGTTCCTCCATCCGTTTTCTCAGGATTTTCATTTCTTCTGATTTCTTTCCAAGTAATGCGAGGTGTTTCTACATTAAATAAAATTAAATTAAAATTAACGTGTCATTTTTATAGTCAGAAAGCAAGAAAGAATAAAGCTATTACTTTCTTGTCAAGTTCCGGTGCCAGAATTGCATTTGATACCCATTGTTCCAAATCCTGAATTGCAGAATCACATTCCAATTGGGTTGTCTCCAGTTTCAATGCTGCCAAACGTTGACGCTGTTTATACAACAATTTGCATTTATGGACTAAAATTTTAGTTTAGAACTCTCCAAATTACTAACCTCAGCACGTGACTTTAGTTGCAGCCAATCAGCTCGGAGTAAATCCAAAGCTCCTCGAATCTGTTTTGCCTTGTTTAGGTCCATTTTGGAAATTTTGAAAATCAACGAATCCCCTTTGCTGATTGTTAATGCAACTTCCGGTTCAACTGAAATGAGTTCTATTTCTAGTGCCTAAATAATTTCAAACAATTATTTTAGTTGCAAAAAAATATCGAATTAATTAAAAATCCAAAGTCGATTCAGCAACTCACATCAACACGCTTCCTTGGATCCGCATCCTTTTCAATCTCTTCCAATTTCTTTGCCATTCGTGCCATGGTTTTAGAAATCTCTTGACCTTCCCTTTCAAATGCAAGGATATCATCTTCCTTTTTATTCCCGTCTCGAATGTCACTCCTCCCAGGTACCTCCGTGGTCCTTGTTGCAGAAATTTTAGAGAATCCATACGGATCAGGTGATCCGTCGGCTTCCTCCACCAGCTCACTCGTAAGCGCCTGGACAAAGAAATTAAATGAACCATTTTAACCTTGTTTCAAAGCTTCGTTTGCAAAGTAAAACTCAAGAAAAAAAAACTATTTGTTTTCAAAAAATCTAAAATAAAATAAAATAAGAAAGTGAAAGATTGAAAAATTGAAACAGAAAGTCGCCAAAATTTCGGAAACTGTTCTATGCAGATTTGCACACAGGGCAAGAGTTTCTATCTGCAGGAATCAGTGGAACAGCGAGGAGGAAGGATCCAAGACCGAAATTCCTTTTAAGCGGCAGTCGAGTGAAAATAAAATACAAAAAAAATCAAAGAACGAACCACGCAAGGTGTAAACCGTGTTCTAATCTTCTTTTTTTCAGACTAAATATTTCAAGCCATGCAGAGAGAGAAAGGAAGCAGACCTTGGAGACTTTTACTCCGGCACGGTGTAGTGAAGCAGTTGGACATTTAACAATTGCCATTTTCTCCTTCTTTGGGCCTAAATGCGGTTCCATTCTAAGAATCCCTTGGACAATGTCATTTGACTTTATCTCAACAATTTTTATGTTCCGCTCCTTTTCCTTCTTGGATGAAGGAGTCGAGTGAGTTCGTTTTGCCTTTGGGATTGGAAGACTGTCTTGCTTCCCCTGAACATGTTTTCCTCTCAACCTACCAACGGCCCCACACCCACCCTCTGTACTATTCTTACGAGCACCACTTACCGGTGGCTTCGTCAGGAGTCGTCCGGATTCAGTAGAGTGAGGAACGATAGTAGAAGCTTCCGAAACAGTCCCAGTTACGGACAAGGAACCATCAAACTCTTCATCAGTTTCAATATTTTCAGTGTCCATGTCACACTCTTCCTCCATTCTCTCTCCATTTAGCTTTTGTGCCTCCACGCTTTCCGGATGCTCTTCGGTTGGGACTTCTTTTTCCTCACTTTTCACTCGACTAATTGTAACTGAGACTTCTGGAACATTTTGAACTGTGTAACCACTTTTCTTTTCTGTTGGACTACTCCGCGGAGGCAGCGGAAGTTCAACTTCTGTGGAAACTTGAGGTTGTAGTTGTGCACTTCTCTTTGGTGGTTCCTCATCATCTTCATATTCGAAACCAAAGTTACATACTCCAGTCGTCGTGGTAGGCGTTGAAGGGGATGGTTCTAATTTCCGAGTCTTTGACGGCGGTCCACTAATCCCGACACTGGAAACCTTGTAGTTGGAACTGAAGCTGTCCAATCCTGTAGAGTCGTCTCCAATGTCATCGAGAAAACCCGAGCTTAAATTCTAGAGAGATGCAAAGGCTGGAAATTAGGTCCACATTTACAAGGCGGCGCACTTTTTAGCAGTCTGGGAGAGCAGGGTCAGTTTCATGCAGACGAATTTAGGTTTGCATGCAACCTAAGTCTAATCCGACCTTATCTCAAAGTTATGTTTTCCCTTATAGTTTATTAAGCGCGGGGGGAATGAGCTTTCCTAACGGTCAAGCAACGTTACCTGAAATTGAACACCAACGGTTTCAAGGCGATGAGCCAATTTCTCCAGGTTCAGATTCTCCTCATTGTCAAAACTGTATGGGTCTCCTGTACAAACTATCAAATCCACAACTTTGTCCTTGAGTGAATCCAGTCCATCTGTCATTTCGTTGAAGTTTTCATTCAAATCCTGAAATCCAAAACAAAACTGAACTGTTGAAACTCAGTCATTACGAAAATTAAAATTTTGCCATTTTGATTGTAATTTCTTACCTGAAGTTCCTTCATTTCCTCATCACTGAACATTACTCCTTCTGAAGTCATTTTAGTAAGGAATCCCTCGGCTTTGGATATCCAATCTTCGAGTTCCGCTCGACTACGTCCAATTTGAATCTCCAGATCTGGTACAGAGACTTCCTTGAGTCCTTGCTCGTGTCTCCTCACAATTTCATGACTGATGAGATCCCATCGCTCCAAAACAAGAGTCCTCCGCTCCTTCAAGGAATCCAGCAGTACTGGATCAACCAACTTTAAAAAGTTTTCATAATTGGAACTGAATGATTCCAGAATTTTAGTCCAACGGGGTAGCTCTTCCGTTCGCCCCTAGAAACAATACAAGAAAAACTTACAGTTAGAATGGCTAAATTTTTAGCAAAAAAAATGTGTCAAGAGTTATTACTTTTAGTTAGGCATTTTACGACTGGGAAGTTATACGTAGACATTTTTGACTTACCTCTAGCAAACACTCTGATGGAAATGGACAAGCAAGGAAAGAAGAGATTATATTTAAAGACATGGTGAAGCAATTAATTCCCACGAGAAAAAGTGTGAGCTTTATAGCTATAGTTGAATGGGATAAACACAAAAGGTCCTTACTCGGAGAAAGTCCAGTTCCGCTTCTTTGTCTGGAAAAAATCCTTTGAGTTCAGTCTCACTCTGCTCAAGCCATACTTCAAGTGAGCCCATTTCTTCTGCCATTTCCGTACTCAGCGCTAGGCCTTTTTCAAGTGAACTTCGGATACTTGCGATTTGCATTCCCAACTTATTGTAAAGGGCCTTGATAGAATCCAATTCACTGTTCAGTTTCCCTTCTGCCTTTTTATCTTCGACGTGCCTCCTCCCTTCTTTAAGTACAATCTCGACCTCACGTTTTAGTCCACTGAGATTCGCATATTCTTTCTAAAAAAAAAAAAAAAACAATTTCAACTTTAAGACCGATGAAATCTCAAACAGTTTTTCTCGAAATCTGATTCAGTATACCACTTACGGTACAATGATTGAGCTGCCCAAGAATACTTTCAGGATCATCCGAAGCCAATTCCAAGAAACAAAGTGCTTGTTCTACTTGTCTCAATGATCTCCATATTCTTTCAATCCTGGAATAAATCTTGGATTCTGGTGGCGGAGATGAGAATTTGGAGAATTTTGATTGGACTTCTTTGAATCGGTCCTAAATTAACGGGAAACCCGAAATTATAATAACTCGTGTAGTATGTAATTCCAATTTTATGGTACTCGGAGCATATTCTTTCTTACTTGGAGCATATTCTTTTGCTCTTCGAGGCGAGCTGCTGCTTCCAATTTCCCTGCTTTCCTGTAAACGTCTACTTGAAAAATCATATCTTTCAGAATCTTATCTTGTTGCTTCAGTTCTTCCGAAAGTTGCTGAAATGGAAAGCAAAATCAGATCAGAATTAAGAGTAGAAACGTTTGGAATAAATGCCATTCGAAACCCTAGATTTGTAAGCCATAAAGTTGGTAGCGTTGTACACCAAAGGTTCTGGAAAACAGCAACAGCGAGGCAAAATTAGACATGCCTGATTCTAATTAGAATCGAGCATCTTTATAAAAAATAATATTATAACGCTCATGTACGTATATGCGCGGTGAGGAGAGACGAAAGCCGCAAGTCGTATAACTTTTGAGCAAGCGTGGAGAGCCGGCATTCCATGCTTAAATTATTTAGCTTACCTC
>Ga0194135_10001037_pt1 | contig 16281 bp, 14 predicted proteins | sample LitLau_LLRF_2013_FD_134024 | JGI IMG/M metagenome (GOLD analysis project Ga0194135, IMG submission 134024) | Freshwater sediment microbial communities in response to fracking from North America - Little Laurel Run_MetaG_LLRF_2013 (version 2) | ecosystem: Environmental > Aquatic > Freshwater >...
AATTAAAAAAATTAAAAATTAGATCCTATTATCTTACTTCGACGATGTCTGTCAATGGTTTTCTTTCAGAAATTGCCACCTTAAACTCCTCATTTAAATTCCCGACAGCCAAAAACATAATTGGCGCACAGTCACTATCCATCTGCATAGAGTTGCTGAAGGCTTCATATTGTTTAACCGCATAACTGGTATTCAGACAACATACCCCCAGTCCTTTGGCATGCAAGGCCATGACCACAGACATCGCGAACATTCCCCCATCGATATAGACCTGGTTTCTTTCATAAGAAAAGAAAGAAGATATTTTACCTGTGATGACAATCAGTGAACTGATATGCTCTCCAAAGCCTTTGTTACCGTTCTGTACATTCAGGAGTTTTTTCTTTAATTCAGTATTTGAATGTTCTATAACATATACCTTCCAGGCCTGCCTGTTACAAACAGAAGGCGTAAATCTCGCAGTATCTATCGCGTCCAGGATGACTTCGGTTGGCACAGGTTCTGCCGAAAAATCCCTGACACTATGCCTGGACTTAAAAAAGCGTTTATAATCGAAATCAAGTGTTCCCGTAATTTCAGCTTTAGGAATGAGCTTAGTTCCTCCGGTCTTACCTGTCACAGATTCATCACACAGGAGCAGGAGCTTTTCTAACTTCTTGATTAGAAATTCAGGAACCTGCTGATGAGATTGATCAAAATTCAGATATTCGCGGAGCGTAAATGCAGTTGTATCAGTAACCGGATCTATTCCATAATTCCCTACATATTCTTTGACGATATCAGCTAAAGCAGAGATCCTTGCGATACCGAATCCCGGACGGGGATCTCTTAAAGCCAGACCTTTTTCAATAGCATGATATTCTTTAATAATATAGGCCTGCATCATTTCTTTATTTTTCAACTGAAATGAGGCGGACTCTTTTTTGAATTTTTTATAATCATAAATATAATCCCTGATCATTGATAACTGGGTTTGTTTCGATCTGTAAAACCTCTTGGCAGACTTCGGAACTATCTTTTTAATTGTAGTTAACATGGGCATATATTTTTAGGGGTTATGAAGGATTTCCTACATAGGGTTAAACTGTTTCTTTGCGTTCAGCTTAGCGGACAACTGAAGGATCATTTTTTTAATGATTACTTTTTCATCCTCACACAAGCCAAAAAGATAAATACTGGAGACAAAAACCAGCATTCCTGCACAGCCTGTAAAGACAAACCTGAAACTCAGATGAACATAAGAAACAGATAAATAACAGGTCAGGACCAAAAGGGCAAGCGGTGCAAGCACCTTATAAACTACATTGGAAAAATATAACTGAATAGATAATCCGGCTATGCTTTTCAGGAAAAACAATCTTAGCGTACAGGCAATAAGCTCTATCAAACAGTAACCGATGAACACAGTATAAACCGGGTATCCGAGCTTTAAAATAAGATAAGCCAGGGGCAGTGCCAGTAACAAAACAGAACCTACTACGGTCTGGTAAATCTTAACTTTTCCTGTCGCCTGAACCGCAGACTGTAAACCTATGGTCAGCTGATTAATTAAGGTAGCACATAACATTAAAGAACAAAAAGCACCAGTATACTGAGGGACACGGGTCAACCACAAACGAAGGATAGTATCCATTTCAAAAATGCAGGGAACAGCCACAAAGGCCAGCAGGAAGAAACCGAACTTGCTTCCGATCATAGAAAGTCTCAGCATTTTTTCGCGGTTTGCAGCACCCTCACTTTTCATGATCTGAGGATTAATCGCCCTTAAGAGTGTCAGCGAGAAAAAATTCAGCTGGGCTGCAACCTGGTTTGCTATCCCGTAGGCAGCGTTGACAACTGTACCTAAGAAAACATTCAGCAGAATAGCCAACCCTTCTGCCCTTCCCAGTGCACACAATGACCCGAATAAATTCCAGCCTGCAAAAGACATGAGTTCTTTAATCATCTTCATATCTGCCGGATAGATCCCGGCCAGCGAACAATCTTCATATTTCCGGAAACAATACACGGCATAAAGCATTAGGCTGATGATACTTATACAAGCGGTCAGTAACCCGTAAACAGCTAACTTATCTTCGGTTACCACATATAACGTATAAGCAATTGCCAGTTTCATCACGGTCTCCATAATATTCACAATAGCCACCCAAAGCATATTCTCATGGGCCACCAAAGAGCCTGTAAAAGGGACAGCCACAATCGTAAAAAATACAGTCACAGACATAAAATGATAAATCAGCTTCGCGGCATGTATCCTGTTTTCGGGGATGTTCAGAAATCCGTCGAATAAAAACAATCCGGCTATTTCCAGCCCGCTTACAATAAATAACCCGATTCCGATATGCAGAACAAGGCTATTTGAAAAGACCTTTTTTTGCATTCCCAAGTCACTTTTCCCCTGGTAAAAGGAAAGAAATCTCTGTGTAGATGTTGCCATAGCAGTATTCAGAAATGACAACATGGCAATCACCCCGGCGATCAGATTAAACACACCATAATCTGCTGAGCCCAGTGCGTTTAAAACCAGTCTCGTCGAATACAATGAAATCCCCATTGTGATTAACATCCTGGCATAGAGTATACCTGTGTTAACAGCGACCTTATTTGCTGATTTCATCGGATTAGCCCTTTGTTTTAAATAGTCTGCTGAAAAAACCAGGAGATGTGTTATTCACCTCGTAATTCCCGTAACTATAGCCATAACCATATCCCTTGGTGGCATGTATATCATTCACCACGATACTCAATCCTTTCATTTTTCCACTCAGTTGTAAATCATCCACAATTTTCAGCTGCTGTTTCAAAGTGTAATTTTGTCTTACCACGTACATACTTACATCTGCATACGAAGCCATCAGCTGAGCGTCAGTTACAATCCCTATCGGAGGGGCATCAATAATGATGTAATCAAATTGCTGTTTCAATTCTTCCATCAAAGATTTTGTTCTTTCACTCAACAAGAGCTCAGCAGGATTTGGCGGGATGGGCCCCGAACTCACGATAAAAAGGTTCTCCTGAATTTTCAAGGGTTTTACAATATCTTTTGTACTCAGTTCAGTATTGGTCACATAATTGGTAAATCCGACAGGGTTTGAAATCTCCAGTTTGGCCGACAGACCTGGTTTCCGCAAATCCAGCTCCATTAACAGCACTTTTTTATTGGTCAGTGCCAGAATATTTCCAAGATTAATAGACACAAACGACTTCCCTTCTCCCGACATGCTGCTGGTAATCAGGATAACCTTCTCATCTGCATTTTTAAAGAAAAATGACAGATTGGTCCTTAATGCCCTGAACTGCTCTGAAATGGCAGATCTCGATCTGTTTGCTACGGCCATATTATCAGTTTCCTGATCATGACTGATCTCTCCGATAATCGGAACATGTGTTATCTTCAGAATATCTTCCTTAGCCTGAACTTTATCATTCAGCATATCCTTTACATACATCAGTCCTAATGGGATAACCAGTCCGGCAACCAGTCCCATTAAATAAACAACTGCTTTTTTAGGACTAAAGGGCTTAATCTCTGACTTAGGAGGATCAATAGTTCTGGAATTGGCGATATTTGAAGTTTTAGAGATAGCCGTTTCTTCACTTTTCTGCATCAGGAAAATATAAAGTTCCTGTTTGATCCGCTGTTGTCTGGCCAGGTTTAAGTAATTCCGTTCAATCTGAGGAACATTTTTCACCTGCCCTTCGGCTTTCTTCATCTGCTCACTGATCCGGTTCCTGGTAATGATCAGGCCATTCAGCGTAGTTGCGATGTTAGACTCAATATCGGCTCTTGCATTTGCAATTTCCTTATCCATCAATTGTATTCCAGGATTGACTTCGGTCACCCCAATCAGACGTCTTGCACGCTCTAAGGTCAATCCATTATATTTTTCTACGGCACCATTAAACACAACATCTACTGGGATCAGCGAACTCGGCAGAACTCTTTTATTTTTGGCTTCGTCCTTTAAGTATTCCTGCAAACTTTTCAACACACTAATCTGTGTTTCAATCTTCCCCAGATCATTGACATATTGCCCGGTAGTCTGAACCAGTAATTTGGACTGTTCGGACATATCTGCCAGGTTATTTTTTTGCTTAAAATCCTGAATATTGCCTTCCAGTCCACCCAATTCTCCTCCTATATAAGCGAGGCGGTTTTGTATAAACTTAACGGTACTATCGGCAACCTCATTTTTATCTTTAAGGTTCGCCTGTACATATTTCTCGATGAGTTTGCTTAAAATATCTTCGCCTTTTTTAGGAATCGGATGATTTAAAGTCAGGTCAATCACGGTAATCTGCTTATTTTTAACTTCAACAGTCAGTGCATCCATTAAATCCATAACCCTTGAATCTACCGACTTGATGTTAAAGCTATATTTTTCATCCGCAGCAGAAATACCTGCATTACGTACGATCTGTACCACACCTACCTCTGGTATGGCAAAGGAATGATCAAAACCAACCAGGGTATCCAGGCCATCAGCAGTGATTGCTAATTTCCCGTTTTGCAGGAAATCCACCCGGACATCAGCGGCTTTAATGGTATCGACTGCCGAAATGATCTTAACCTTATAGGGAGACTCATATAATTCAATATTCTTAACGGTTCCCTTTCTGTAATAGGTAATATTCAGGCCTATGTCTTTGACCACCTGTTCCATCAGATTTCTCGTTTTAAGGATCTCAGCCTCATTATCAACGGTACTTTTCGTTCCTAAGAGCCCTCCCAGATCGCCTAAAAGATCGGCACCACCAGATAGCCCTGCCCCCTTTTTCTCGTCATTAACCAGTACCCTGGCAGAGATTTTATAATTAGGTGTTTTATATCTGGCGTATAAATGGGATAAAGCAAGGCAGATCAAAACAGATAAAACAATCCAATACCAGTTGTTAAGTACTCGGGAAAAGATTTGCTTTAAGTCAAGACCTTCTAAATCCTCATGCACTATCTTATCCTCAGAAATTATATTCTTCATTTATAATGTTTATAAAAATGTTAGCGCTTTTGTTTATTTAAGCCTTGAAAACAGCACAATCAATACGGATAGAGCAGTTCCAATAATCGCGAAGGTTTGTGTTCTGGCCTGGTTCAGTGAGGCTGCTTTTCCTTTATTAGGCTCCACATAGATCACATCATTTTGTTTCAGATAATAAAAAGGGCTCTTAAAGAGCTGAGAAGAATTCAGATCAAGTCTTACAAATTCTTTTTTACCATCATTATCCCTGATCAGCAGGATATTTTCCCGCTTTCCGAAAATGGTCAGATCACCCGCCAGACCTAAAGCATCCAGGACACTGACTTTTTCATTGGGTACGACGTAAGTGGATGGCCTGGCTACCTCACCCAATACAGTTACTCTGAAATTTGCATACCTGACCTGTACATTGGGATCTCTGTAAACAACGGCAGCTTTACTTTTAATCAATTCCCTGGCCTGATAGGTAGTCAATCCCTCCACTTTCACTTTTCCAACTACTGATATATCAACTTCTCCATTTTTATCGACCAAAAAACCATTGGTTGCATTGGACGGTGCCGGATTGAGCGCAGACTGGATACTGGTATTCATACTTTGCCCCGCCAGCTGATTAACAGGCATGGCGCTGGCAGGATCGATAGTTATCATGGAAATAGATAAAATATCATCACTTTGAATCGTTAATTCATGAAAAACAGCGCCATCTGATAACTCAGATTTATTAATTGCACTGATATCCTGAAAATAAGGGACTTTTTTTGTCACAGAACAAGAACTCATCAAAAAAACAGAGCCAATAACTAAAAAATTAAATAATTTTCCAGCAAACAAACCTTTTATCATAGTAATCTAAATCTATTAAACCAGCTTAACCACCAGAATTAAGTTAAAGCAAAACTAATTGATTTAAATACCAATTAATCTACCCACAATTTGGTATTTAGTCAGAGAAACAGCTCTTTATTTCTAAAATTCAAATGACCAACCTGGACAAACAGCCGTCCGCTTTGTATTTCTCTTGTTAATATTTCCAGATGTTTTTCATGATGCAGGTCAGTACCTGCCAGTTCGTAATAGTTTTTTTGAATCAGGTATTCAGCCTGTCTCCTGACTTCTTTACCATAGTATCCGCATAAGGATAAAAGGTTGAGCTGAAATAATACGCCGATATCTTTCAAACGATGAAAACGCTGGTGTTTACCAAAATAAAAGTTATACCGCTCCGGATGGGCTAGAATGACGATATAACCTCTGAGCTGAAGGTCAAAAATTATCCGTTCTATATCAGGCATTTCAGCCAGGTAAGACATTTCAATCAAAAGATGTCTCCCGGGAAGACATAACAACTGATCAGAAATTGCAAAAGTATCGTTGATCATATATTCTGCAGCAGCCCCGGTCTCCACATTTAAATGGGCCTTCTGCAAGGCCAGCTGTGTTTCATCCAGCGCCGACTTTATAGTTTCTGGTGTGTTTGGATATAATTCTGTGAAAACATGAGGGGTACAAAGCAATTTCTGAAAACCCAGTTCAGTCAGCTTTTTCATCAATCCGACAGTCTGTATAACATCAGTCGCACCATCGTCAATACCGGGTAACAAATGAGAATGCATATCGACCCCCAACCACTCTATATGATCGATTTTTGTTTTTCTTGTAAAAAAAGAGAGCATGTTAAAATTTTTAAAGGATTTTGTGAAATTAAACCAGTATTCCATAACGGCAGATGAAGAACTGTTTTTTGAACAAAAATATAATAGCCGGAAGCTATATTCGCTAAATTTCAACTACAAAAATTAATAATAGAGAAATATACCTAACTATAGGTAGTGTTTTACCTCATTTATTATTCCAGTTCATCAAAAAGGCCCATGAAGCAGAGGTCGCTTAGAACCTAATCAGTTGCATATTGTATATCAATCAGAAGTATCCTCATACATTCTTCTTTATAAAATTATTCATCTACCATTCAGCCTTTCTTCGATAGAAACTGAATATGGTCTACAGGACCTGTGAACAGTGTCTGAACTATGTCTGAACAAAGTATACACAGAACACTGATTGTCAGCGAATTACAAACGACGTATTTTCATCTTTTTTTGTGCTTTAACTGATTGTTTTTTCTTGCTGATTATGCTCCATGCGCAGAAAAAAGACGGGGTTAACTTATATTCGTTTTGAACCCCAAAGCAGATATTTCGATAGGGGTTCCAGATTTCATTTTTAAGATGATGATCTATCTGCGCTGCATAAGGTTTCTCATTCAAAGACCCAGATGTACCTTGATAGGTACGGGTGATTTGAATTCTTTAATTAAGGCTTTTTCCAGCTTCTCGGAAGCTACATGGGCTTGTGTGTTCATGACCATAGGGATGATTTTCATCCGGCAGGATTAAAGAAACATGAACCACAATAAATGTAATCAAGATCTTACTGATGTAGTATATATTCCTCACCCGGACTCGTCCTGAAACTCAATATATTTCCCTGCTTCACATAGTCAACCTGTTTTTTCGTGCCTCTAAACGTTGTATAAATTGTAGGCGAGCTTTCTGGCCATGGATTGACCATTTTACAGGTATTACCCTTCTCACTAAAAATAGAAATATTCTTAATGTCTTCATTCTGCTCTGCCGAGACCAAAAAGGCACCTTTTGCCCTTAGCTTTTTAAAGCTTGCCGCTTTCTTCCAGTAAGGGAAAAGTATCATCACATCATCATAACTCTGCAACAGCATCATATTGATCGCATCAATTGCACCTGCCTTTTCTATTCCGTGAACACCATCATTTATTGTCATGTTGTTTTGCAACTGTGCCTTTATTACTTTTTTAAAATTTGGTAACAAGACATCCGGATTATAGTTGCTCTGTATAGCAATAGGGAAAATTTTAATGAAATTATTAATGTTAAAATATCCTGGATAACCTGGGCGGGTATAATAATCAATAGTATTGTGCGCCAGTTGCAACGAATCAGGGTTGGATGAAAAGCCTAATGCTCCGGCAGGATAAATAAACTCCAGAACGGACAGGTTATTTTTAGGGAAAAGCCATCCTGCGTCATCCAGTGTAAACATTTTTTTTCCTTCAATAGTAGCTGTAGGGAAATCACTTAATTTATTCAATATAGCTGCCCACTTTTCCTTTTGATCCTGATCGATATTCAAATCACCACTGGCTTTGAGTAAAAATTTATAGACCATACGTACAAACCCCAGGTCGAGGGAGGCATTTTTGTTCCAGGATTCTTCGTGAGCCCCCGTCCAGAGTACGTATTTCCTTTCTCCCCCAACGGTATCAACCTTCAGATAGTCCTCAAAGAAATCTCCTATCTTTCTGATAAACGGATAGGATTTAGTCTTTAGAAACAATTTGTCCTGCATATATTCATAGTTCCAGATAAAGATGACAGAAGAAAATGAAGCATTGATGGTCTGATTCAGATACACATCATCGGTAACGCTCCCCCATGGGCCTAAGCCTACCGGGAACAATACTCCTTTCAAGGATTTACCTTTCAGGTCTTTATTCAATTTATATGCGTCATTCTTTGCTCTACGCTCACCTTCGGGAATAAAATCCAGAAAGATATCATAATAGGAATGTGTCAGTTCTGACCGGTTGGAGGAGAACAGACCATAAAACGGCCCTTCTCCATTGTAATTCAGATGTATATCACTATGCCAGCTGGCAGAATCAGTGGTAATCCAGATTCCGTATAACCCGGGACAAACTTTACTGTTTTTTGTGCTTGCCGCAATTTCATATAAAGCACCATAATAGTACTTTTCAAAAGTATCATCGTGAAGTTGTATATAGGAACGGTTCCAATACTGTTTCCACCATTGCCGACTTAGCAACTCTTTTTTGTTAAGGGAACTTCCAGACAATGCCTTCAGTTTTTCAGCACTTTGTTTTGTATAGGCATTGTTTTCTTTTCCTCCCCCTGATATGTACGAAATGATTTTTACCGGTTTACCTTTTGAAATGGAAAAATCTGAAGTAGAAATTGATTTGTTGTCAGTTGATAATTTTGCTGCTGTTCCTATTATCCTCGTACTTATTGCTGCTTTAGAGGTCCATGCGCCTATAAAATCAGGGGAGTTAGTAGATCGTGTGGCTACTGCAATTCCGCCATTTACAACCGCCTGAGAAGGATAACTGGCATGATCAGCTTTGGCCCACGTTTCTACACTTACGGTAACAGGCAATGCTGATTCTGTCCAGATTTCTGTTACTAAATAATTATCATTTGCATCAATCCATGACCGTGTTATGGTTATTGCATCAGTCCCAAATGTGCTCCGTACTTCTGCGTTTACAGCAACTTGCTCCAGTAAATAATTAGCATCATGCGGTTGATGCTTGATTATTATTGAAATCCCTCCGATTGGAAGGGGTGCAGGATCCTTTTTTGAATCTTCAAATAATTTTATTTCCGAAGACCAGAAATCAGATTTGGCAATATAAAATACCAGCGTGGATAAATCCCCGCCTACGGTTGCTCCTACATCTCCGTTTCCAAGAATTGCACCACGCGTAAGCCGCTTTGTAACCACATCTTTAGGCGGACTAGTCCACTTCCCGGTAAGTTTAGGTGTCATTTTCTGATAAAACTGCGCCGCATCTGTAGTACTCCTGTTGCTGTGTTTAACTGATGGTAATTGTGCCTTAAGTTGTAAGCCCGAAAAGACGATGAATGCAATCCAGAATAGTTTGTTCATAGAATTATATATCTACCTGTAAACTAGTGATCCTTACTTAAAATAGCACAAAGAATAATTACACAAACGTTTGTTTAAAATTGATAAAAAGCTTAGTCTGATCCGGAGAAACCTTTACTGATCTCTTCTAAATAAGTTTCATTATTGGATCGCCTGAAAATAATGTCCCGGCACTGGTTGAACCGGACAAATTCTTTTAACGCACGAATAAATTTTTCAATAATGATCTGCTCAAGATCAACCGGTTCAAAATGGATGTTATGCACAATCAGTACTTTTTGCTTGCGGTCGGCTTTGGCATCCATCCTTGCGATAAAGGTTTCGCCTGCGAGTACAGGTAATGAAAAATAACCATACCGACGCTTGGGGGCAGGTACGAAGCACTCGATCTGGTAATCAAAATTGAAGAAATCCTTTAAGCGGTGACGGAAGACGTTGAGAATATCAAAGGGTGAAAGAATGAAGACTTCATTGGATAGTTTACTATTAATTTCCTGATTGGGGAGTATATAGAACGGCCCCTTCAGCTCTTCGACAATTACTGTTTTTACTTCGCCAGTCTGAACCATCTTTTCCAGTTCCTTCTTAATCAGGTTGTCTTTCACACGACGGGCACGCCAGATCATTTCTTTGGCGGAGGCAATACCAAGTGCACCTAAGGTACGGCGGATGACGAAACGGGCGTATTCTTCGGTTGCAGGCATAGTTAAGTCAGTTTCCTGTGGTACCAAATTAAGCGGCAGGTCGTAGACTTTATGGAAAGCTTTGGTACGACTGATCATCAGACTTCCATTGAGATAGAGTCTTTCGAGGGCAACCTTGGCAGGCCGCCAATCCCACCAGCCAGAACTGGCTTCCTGGCGGTCGTTTTCAAAATCTCCAACCATGAGTGCCCCTTCCCGCTCTACTCTGTCCAGAATCTGTTTCATTAAATTGGTTTCCGGTTTGGTAAGCGGTTTACTTTGCGTTTCAAAAGCCTTTTTCACAGGCAGTGAAAAGCGAAAATCGCACATAGGGAGATAACCTGCGTCTGAAGTGAAATACTCATAAACACGACCATCTTCGCAAAGATCAGCCAGCCATTCCGTTTGATAACCCGGTACACGAGCAGCCATGACATGGTGATGAGCACGCTCCACAACATAGTTTGTATCCAGCTGTACGAAACCCAAATGGTTAATCACCCGGTAAACAGCCTCGATTCCTGTTCCAAACTGTGCTTCCCGCGCAAGTCCGGCTGCCTCAAGAATGATTTTCCGTGCTTGCAGTTTCGTAAGGGTAATATATTCCATCAGATACAGTAATTATTGGGAATTGCTTAAAAACGAAAATACTCAGAATTGAGGAGATTAACCAAATTTACCATTGACCCAGAGCTTATTTTAGTCTCCTAAGAAGTCACCTTGATTCCCTGTATTCAGGATTAAGAAAAAAGATTGGAAACAAAAAAGCCTTAGATTTCTCTAAGGCTTTCAGTGCACTTGTAGGGATTCGAACCCCAAACCTTCTCATCCGTAGTGAGATGCTCTATCCAATTGAGCTACAAATGCATTTCCCTTCGTTTCGGGATTGCAAAAGTAGTATTTCTATTTGGATTTCAAAACTTTTTTAAAGAAAATTTTAAAACAAATACACCTTTGTATGCAAATTATCCTTCGACAACCTTCTTAATTGCGTCGAAATCAGGAAGATCAGTTGCTACTTCCAAAACTTCAGCATAGCTGATTTTTCCTTGTTCATCGATTACAAAAGCTGCTCTTTTCGATACACCTTTCAGATTAAAGACGAATTCTTCATAAATTGCTCCATATGCAGCAGAGGTTTCTTTATTAAAATCGGATAATAAAGGGAACTGGTATGCCTGCTCTTCTTTAAATTTTGCCAGTGTGAATGGCGAATCCACTGAAATACCCAAAACCTCGGCATTCATACCCTGGTAAAAACCAAAGCTATCTCTCATTGTACATAACTGTGTAGTACATGTTCCTGTAAAAGCCATTGGAAAAAACTGAAGTACCACTTTTTTTCCTTTGAAATCAGCTAAGGATGTCTCTTTCAATTCTGAGTTGAATAATTTAAAATCTGGTGCCTGATCGCCTATCTGTAGTGCCATAATTATATGTATTTAATTGTTTATGTTATCTTTCTTTGAGTTGCTGATCTACCAGAGTCAATCCCTGTTCAAAACTATGCGGAGCATAACCCAGTTCTTTTATAGTTTTATCTAATATAAAGCCTGTTTTAACAGGACGTTTAGCAGCCTGGTTCAATGAGGCAGCACTGATCTCTGTGATCAGACTGCTATCCAGGTTCCAGAAATCTGCCACCCGGCGCACCAGTTCTGCAATGCTCATCATTTCATTTCCTGAAGCATTAAATATTCCCTGTGCATTCTTTTCAATAGCCAGTAAACAGCAATCCGCCAGATCCTCCGCTAAAGTAGGCATCCGCCACTGATCATTCACTACGTTAATAGTGTTCCCTTTTTCCAGTGCCCCTTTAGCCCATAAGACGATATTACTCCTGCTCTCATCACTAATTACGCCATATACTATAATAGTACGTAAAATAGCCCATTTACAATTCGAATTTTTGATGATCTCTTCCGCTTCCAGCTTGGTCTGTCCGTAATAACTCAAAGGATTGGGTTCGGCCAGCTCGTCATAAGGACCAGCCATGCCATCAAAAATAAAATCCGTTGATAAGTGCACCAGCTGTATATTATACTCTTCACAGATCGTCACCAGTGTTTTTACCGCTTCCACATTCAGCTGATAGGCCAGCTCCTTTTCGGTTTCACATTTATCCACATTGGTCAGTGCTGCAGTATGAATAATTGCATCAGGTTTATAGTGCTCCACAACCTTTCTTACATTGACCGGGTCAAGGATATCCATTTCTGCATATTCATAACCTTGAGTGCTTTTAAAGCGATTAATACCTTTAGAAGTTGCAACCAGATTAACCTGTTTCCCAGATAGTACTGCTGAGGTAATTTTCTGTCCGAGAAGCCCGTTGCTGCCTGTAACTAATATTGTTTTCATCTGTTTATATCTATCGTTTTTCATTTGTCAGATGGATCCTCTGATGCTTAAAATAAGCATGCCCTGCGTGCTTATTGATTATCTTAATTATGCCGGATTCATCCCCGCTAAATTATTGATAAAAAAACTGTGGAAAAACTTTTTATTTATATACAAAAATTATATCGAAAAACCTTAGCTTTGCAAACCGAATTGAAGCCTTTAAAAGGGCCTTTAACAATTTGATATTTATAATTTTACCAAAAACAATATATGCCTAACATTGGAAAAATAGCGCAGATTATAGGACCGGTAGTAGACGTGAGTTTTGCTGACGATGCTCATTTACCTCAAATTTTCTCTGCATTAGAGATTGAAAAAGAAAACGGACAGAAGATCGTTTTAGAAGTTCAACAACATCTTGGTGAAGACCGTGTACGTGCAATTGCAATGGACTCGACTGATGGTTTAGTACGTGGAATGGCCGCAGTAGATACTGGCTCTCCTATTAAAATGCCTATTGGTGATCAAATCAAGGGTCGTTTATTCAATGTTGTAGGTGAAGCGATTGACGGAATTAACACAGTTGATAAAACTGGTGGTAAATCTATCCACAATGCACCTCCTCGTTTTGACGAACTTTCAACTGAATCTGAAGTACTTTACACAGGTATCAAAGTAATCGATTTATTAGAGCCTTACGTTAAAGGTGGTAAAATCGGATTATTTGGTGGTGCGGGTGTAGGTAAAACTGTATTAATTATGGAATTGGTAAACAACATTGCGAAAGCATATGCTGGTTTATCAGTATTCGCTGGTGTTGGTGAGCGTACACGTGAAGGAAATGACCTTTTACGTGAGTTTATCGAATCAGGAGTAATTAACTATGGTGATGAGTTCCTTCATTCAATGGAAAAAGGCGGATGGGATTTAAGCAAGGTTAATACAGAGAAATTAAAAGAATCTAAAGCTACATTGGTTTTCGGTCAGATGAACGAGCCTCCTGGAGCGCGTGCCCGCGTAGCTTTATCAGGATTAACTGTAGCGGAATACTTCCGTGATGGTGATGGTGAAGGCGCTGGAAAAGATATCCTTTTCTTCGTTGATAACATCTTCCGTTTCACTCAGGCAGGTTCTGAAGTATCAGCACTATTAGGCCGTATGCCATCGGCAGTAGGTTACCAGCCAACACTGGCAACTGAGATGGGTTTAATGCAAGAGCGTATTACTTCAACTAAACGTGGTTCAATTACTTCAGTTCAGGCTGTTTATGTACCTGCGGATGATTTAACTGACCCGGCTCCGGCTACAACGTTTGCCCACTTAGATGCAACAACAGTATTATCACGTAAAATTTCTGAGCTAGGTATCTATCCTGCGGTAGATCCACTGGATTCTACTTCACGTATCCTTTCTCCGGCTATCTTAGGTGATGAGCACTATAACACTGCACAACGTGTGAAAGAAATTTTACAACGTTATAAAGAATTACAGGATATCATTGCGATTTTAGGTATGGACGAGTTATCTGAAGAAGATAAATTAATCGTTCACCGCGCACGTCGTGTTCAACGTTTCTTATCACAGCCTTTCCACGTAGCTGAGCAATTTACAGGCTTAAAAGGTGTATTGGTTGACATTAAAGAAACCATCAAAGCATTCAATATGATTATGGATGGTGAAGTTGATGAGTATCCTGAAGCTGCATTTAACTTAGTTGGTGGCATCGAAGATGCAATTGAAAAAGGAAAGAAATTATTAGCTGAAGCAAACGCTTAATTAAGGCGTATACACTCAACATATGAAATTAGAAATATTAACACCAGATAAAAAAGTCTTCGAAGGCGAAGTAACAGCAGTTACTGTACCTGGAACTATGGGTTCTTTCCAGATTCTGAAAGACCATGCTCCTATTATTTCAACATTAGAGGATGGACCAGTAATTATTAAAAGCAAAACTGATGAACAAACCTTTGTTATTAAAGGCGGTGTCGTTGAAGTTTTAAAGAATAAGATTATTGTTTTAGCTGAGGGTGTAGCTTAATATTTAATCATAAATTACAGGAAAAGAGTGTCTCAAAGGGACACTCTTTTTTTATTTCCGGTTTATAGATAAATCATTAAATTTAGATCTGAAACAAACTGAGTTCCATGAATACTACCTTTAAGAATCCATCTGAAGAAGCGAAAAAAGAAGCAATTAATCATCCTAACGGATACGTCTATGTAATTGATGGTTCTTATGCTGGTAAAGAGGATGTCCCACCTGAAGCTATAGCAGGAGCTTGGAAAGTAGACGAAACAGGAAACATTGAAGGAAACTTTATTCCAAATCCCAATTATTTAAATAAATCACTTGGGTAAGCCCTATTACCAGGCTATAAAAGGCAGCTTAACCCAATGTCCATTTTATTGTTGCAATTCCACATCTTTCAATATCATAGATCTCATCATCAGAGATTACAAAACGTAAAAAACTTATAATACCAAATAACTACAAAGCCCGGATCAGGTGATCACGGGCTTTGTAGTACTTAAAATGACCTATAATGATCCTTTACTAGAATACACTATCAACATATAGGAAGATAGTGAACTTCTTAGTATTAATTTCCACAAGAACTATGCATCCCGCAGCCTATACTCTAGTAATCGTTCTGCTATTTCCTTATCTGTAAGAACTCTTGCTTTCAAGTCCAAATCAGACTCAATAAGATCCAATGCATATTCAATTGGAAAGAACTGAACATACTTAACACCATCCTTTTCAAACACAAGATCATCTCCCGTTTCTTCTATTGGAAACACATAAACTTCAGAATCAAGATTCAAGGATTCTTTCATATAAATAATGAGAGCTTCAGATTCTACATCTAACTTTTGCTCAACATAAAACTGATCCAGTCCGGCAGAATCAGTTATTTTAGATATTAATGTTATCAATTTCATATTTATTCATTTTATCGTCCCCATATTGCCATTCCACCAACTCCATTAGGGTGCAATGTATCCCAAAAAATACTACCAGTAGTATGCTGGGTCTTAGGTACAAGCTGCATAACTCCATTTCCTATATCATGATGCCAAACCCAGTCAGTTGGTGATTTCCCTATTATATTCCCTGTTGATGAACGAGGAACTGACACTCCTAAATCAGACATTGATGATGAAAGGATGCGTCTGATGCCATCGTCTCACTAAGAGATGTATTTGCTGCCTTAAAATGCGTATAATAACCTTTACCTGGGTAAAGTGTACTCGACAGCTCTGTTTCAAAGGCCACAGAATATATAGAGCCATTAGCAGCCTTGCTAGCAGTCGCCCCAGCAGTCCCTACAGAAGCTAAACCTTTACCTATTGCTTCACCAGCCCCAGCCCCCGCTAAAACGGTTACCGTATTAGCTGTTTCATGTCCAACGATTGACCCAAGAGTTTTTCCATCTCCTTGAATAAATGCTTTTGCAGCCGCATACTCTGTCCTTAGAATAGTAACTCCCGGAGACTTAGTAATAGGAGACATTAACAACTCTCCTGTCGACATTTTACCAATA
>Ga0194135_10001038_pt1 | contig 16280 bp, 14 predicted proteins | sample LitLau_LLRF_2013_FD_134024 | JGI IMG/M metagenome (GOLD analysis project Ga0194135, IMG submission 134024) | Freshwater sediment microbial communities in response to fracking from North America - Little Laurel Run_MetaG_LLRF_2013 (version 2) | ecosystem: Environmental > Aquatic > Freshwater >...
GGGCTTGTTGTAGTGTGTGAGTTGCCGTAAACAAAAGCGTTTCATTGATGATGTGCAGAGGGTGAGTTTGTCCCAAAGAGGGCAGAAAGGGAAGCTTCATCATTTCCTCCTCCGGACAACTTCAAGCTCGCAGTCACCAAAGGTGCTTCGTCTGAGCGTTACTTCTTCTTCTTCTCGGTTTTAATTGGAAACGGATTTCCGCACTCTATACAACAACCACCAACAAGAGTAACTGAACAGAAGAGTCAAATTCAAAGTCATACTCGAGTCAGAAGTAGAAGTTAATAATAAAAAGAACAGAAGGGGATATTGAATTTGACATTGTTGTTGACATATTCACTGGGTCTGGATTTGGAGGTTTGGAATAATAATAACAGTGACTGTGACGTCAAATATACCGCAGAGGGATTTCAATTGAATTTTTCGTCGAGAGCTTTGGAAATGGAATTAAATGAAGAGAAGAATTATTATTATTAGGCTGGACTGAGAAAATAATAATATAGATGGTTAATGGTTGGAGAGTTTTTGCTGGAGAGTTTTGAATTGGACACGTGAATATTAATGATGAAGTTAGAAATTGGATTTGCAATATACATTGTTAATTAGCAGAGAAGAACTCCAGATTTGGGAAAATTGTTTTGAAGATTTTGAGTTGGAAGAAAAAGACGAGGGATTGTGGAGACGTGGAGAGGCTTTTTGTAGGATCCTTTGGAATATGTGACAGCTACTTAATGTGACAGAAGAAGTATTGACAGATGCAAATGACAGAAAAGAAGCAAATAAAGATTATCCCTAGACTAGTTTAATGTGGAGCTGACTAATTAAGTGTATATACATATATATATATATTATATATATGATATAGTGTAATATTTGAACGGTTTCGGTTTGGAAAGTGGAAAGGAGACAAGATGGATTTCAAGAAAGTAAACAATTATTATAAGGCGAGGGATTATAGAACACCGAATTCGGCGACGACGACGACGACGACAAGTACGAATAATACGGCAGCTGCCACGGGTGCCGCATTAAGTCTCGGCCTAGAAGTTGATGAATTAACATCACCTACTGCTGCTGTAATGGCGAGTAATAATATGTACCGTGTTGGAGGTAATTTATTGTTGGAGTATTGTTACTATTTATCATGTGGCTATTGTTTGAAAATAGTCAAAGGATTGGAGAATATTTAATGAAGAAGAATAAGATAAGTATTCGTGTTTATGATAAATAAAATTGTTTTATATTTGTTCTGCAGATTACGTGTTTTTTGAAACAACGCCAACATTACCATATCAAATACGAAGGATTGAAGAGCTTAATAAGGTACCTTATATTGTATCACTATATTATATGATATGGAGTAGTTTGAATTGTCAAATCTGGAGTTCCAAGAGAAGTGGGATCTCTTATTGCTTCACTGTTCAAGCAACAAATTGAAATTGTGTTCTCATGAATGAAGATATTGCTTTGCTAGTTTGTGAATATTAATATGCATATTAGTTATATCAGGTATTGAATGAATAAACTTTATAAAGTTGTATAAAAGTGTAGTTATGAAAGGAAAACATAGTCTGCACTGACAGTGACTTCATTTTTGATGACATTGTTCAATATAACCTAGTAGTAATACACACGTTGTGGAATAGTTGTTCGTAGATCCTGTTTTTACAGTGAAAGTAAATTCAGAATATATTTAGGCAAGGTCTGGGATAGGATCAGAAACAAGTCTCGTCTGGTGAAAGTGGATTGAATAAGGCAGTGACACTACAGATACTTCTGAAGTTTAACTTAACTCGGTATTTATTTGCCTATCAAGGCTCAGCTATGAAGGAAGGTTAGAAAAAATGCTTCTGTAAAGTAATTGTGAACATTTATGGATCATGAATGCATTTTAGGATTGTAAGATTTGTAAGGCAATTTAAAGCATTTTATTGCATTATGAACATTGTTTTTGATAGTTTTTTGGTCTGAACTTTATTCTTGTCATTTACCTTACTTAAAATGTTAATGCAAAACGAATGACATACAGTGACATGATTTAGCGTAATCAAACAGGCTAATGTATATTTGGAAACAAAACGAATGCATTGATTTAAAATGTGCTAATAGGATTGCATTTTGTATTTTCAGACACCAAGTGGAAATGTAGAAGCTAAAGTCATGTGCTTTTTCAGAAGAAAGGACCTTCCACCTTCGCTAACGATGCTAGCTGATCGCCATTACAGTAAGCCTGATTGATTAAGATAATATTTTTAATTGTTTTATAATGATACTGTGAGTATCTATATCTGACTATCAGATCAGGGTATTAGCTAAGGAACTTGCGCTTGTGTATGCTCCTCATCGTAAAAGCGTATCTGCTGTTTTATTTTATTTTAATTTTAAAGTATTTATGGGGCGTGTATATACCGGCTTAAAAAATTGGCTCCACTACTAAAGTAGTCATTCTTAATCTATTTCTTTAGACAGTCATTTTAAGTGTAAATGGCAGAGCCAGAGAATATCGGAGACATTGGAGCTTAGATAGAGACAAGAAGTGACGAACGGACGGTTGTTATATATACTTGCAGGATTAAGTATGAAGGAGTGAATGAGGATCGTGTTGTAAAATGTGAGAAGGATGGGGGCACACGATGGATGAGATGGCACGTCATTGTCACACTGTGTGAATTGGGAATGGGAATAAGGAGATAGATAATAGAAGTTGGTATTTAACGCAATTTTTAGGCGATAGACAAGAGAGAAGCTGAAGTAGAAATAAAAGGGTCAATCATCTAGGAGGCAAGCATGTAGGGACAAAAAATAATAAGCACATCTTCTGTGTGCTGTCTAGTAGTAATCACGAAATGGTTTAATGGCGTAAGTATTCTCCTCTCTTCTATGCAGATCGTAACAGATAAAAGTGAAGCAAAGTAACTCAAACTGAAACTCGGCAACATTCAAGTCATTCAAGCACAAATAGATGTGTTCTTACTGTTTAGTTCAGGTATCATCATTAGGTTGCTCATAATGGCTAGCATTAAGCTTTTCCTTAGGCGATGAATCGTTTTGTCATGCATTTTCTTACCGATAATATTGTGTTGTTGTTGTTGATAATAAAACTATCCAATGCTATACTGACTACCATCAAATTCTATAAGCTTTTCGAGTATCAATACAATAATATAAACACCAAATTTAGGTTGGTATAATTCTGAGCTGCATAAATTTAATGTTGCATACTTCCATGAGGTTCTAATATTAAGTTGAGTTCAATAGTTGCAGTTTTGTAATATCAAACATATTCCTTATCTAGCTTAGCAGATAAGACTCTGCAGAGCTTGATTCATTTGATGGCATAACTCAAATTTCAATTCGATGAAATGCTTTATTAATCATTGTTTATTTTATTATTAATTTTGATGTAGCTGAATGTACACTAAATGCACCTAGGTTGAGTAATTAAGCATCAGAATGTTTAATTTGAAGTGGCATAGTGGCTTGCGAGGTTCGTGAACTCTTTTCTGCATAATTGAAGTCAAGTATTGAACTCGTGAATCAATTTAATTTTTCTTTCTTTCTTAAACTTGTCGTGTTAATATTGGATATAATATCTGTTGATGGATTCTTGTCTTTTTTCATAGATGTTATGTTAAAGTATACTTTGAGGTTACGGTTACTAAACATTTAAACTTCTACAGCATTCTTTAAGCAAATGTAGTTAATTCACAGGTGTATTGAGTGAAATTCTGAATTTGTTCTCCCAAGTTGATTAGTCTTCGATGTGAGATTTTAAAAATACAAACTAGTAACAACATAATAGTATCGGCAATCGGAGAATTTGTTTGCAGTTAGATTTTATAGTTAAACATCCGTTGTAATAATATGAATTTAATATGCGGAAACAGAGATGGGCTGAAAAGTATTAACACGTATGAATGGTTAATTCATAACCAATAATATTCAGACATGTCATGTATGATTATTATTACGAGGAGCCGAGGGCAAAGAAGGAAGGGTGTCATGTCATGGCGTTGTTTTATGTGAGCCAATGTTAGGGACATTGACTTTGATCTATTCTTTCTGTCCCATTTCCTCTCGTACTAAGTTTAAGCCTCTACAACTCCTTCGTTAAATTTGTTGGGCATGGGCAATATTATATTTGTCGTTTTGAATATTGACGAGTGTATTATGAATTATGAACCATAAAATTCTAGATGCCTCGGTCAATTGTTTCTAGTTGAAGCTTAATTTCAATTTTTCGATTTACGAATGCACTTTCATAAATCTACTTAAGCTGTATTCGGTACCTATGGATCGACAAATTACAGGATGTATTGTTCTGTGTATCATTTTCATTAGCCTAACTATGAATGTTGGTTATCCATTTATTACTAGTGACCTTTGGCCTTTCTACTTGTACTTATGGTGAAAGACAGGAAAGAAGAAAAGAGAGGGTGACATGATGGAGAATTCGTGTATATACATTACGTATATTTAGTGCATATATTCCTTGTGAGATCGAGGGAAGCAATAAGCATTAAAACATTTTGAGGATTGGTTGGTTGGTAGATGAACATAAATGAAGGAAGAAGGAGCCGTGGGAAGGGAGAGACAAATGGAAAGTTTGTATATATTTATAAAAGGGGCTCATTTTGGTGGTATAGTTTTTGGGCCGTGTGTGTGTCGGTGAGGTGTATTATTGCTGCTGATTTGTGTCCTGCAATGAGAGAGGAAACTCTCTTATGGGCCTCTCTCGCAATTACATGCACACACAGACATATATATATATATATATACTTATTATGTACAGAGCAGACACATCTCTCTCTCTTCTTGGAGCCATTGTGCAACTCCGGTGTGTTTCTTTCCGCACGGAAGACTAGATCCTCTCGAGAGGACTCTTCTTCTGGATCATCATGAGGATGATGATATGACGGGGGGAGGGAGAGTAGGAAGGTGGTTTTGGGTGCTAATTCCGCAAAAAAGGGAAGGGTACGTGATGATGAGAACTACTCTGTACCATTCCGATATATTTTCAATTGATGATGATGATACCAATTAATAAGCTCCGAGAGAGATGATAGTTAAAAATGGCAACGAGTGGAAGATGAGATTGGGTGACTGAGAAAGTTTAGGAAGACCTGGAAGCTGGAATACTGGAATTCTTGTGGGTGGATTGGGTGTTGTTTTTGTTGTGTGACTTCATGGATTTAGAAGGAGAAAGTCTTGATTTTGACTGGGAAGACTGGGAAAGAAAGTTGGTTGTACTCTTTTGAGTACTTTTCCTGTGGTTTTGTAGACAATACACACTTGACAAGCATGTTGTAAGATTTAAGATGCACGATGACGTATGGAGAAATTTGTTCAGGCAACATGATGGTTAGCAGACAGGCAGACAATAGTACTACAATGCAGGGAAAGAGTGAAAGTCGAAATAAAATTATCTAGTTTTTAGATCCAGGCAGTAGTAAGGTGTTTGGTTATTGAAAGGAGATTTAGTCATAAGAGGACTCAATAGAAAATGTTGCATAGTAAATATATATATATATATTAAAGTTATGCATGAAGGTTTAGTTGATGATGATCATCTTGAAATTCCTGTTCACACTTAAAGAACCGCTTTGCAACGCTGAGCTGTAGAGCTCCTGCTGCCTCTGCCTTGTTTAGGTGTTGAAGTTTCAAGTGCTGTTATTTTGCTGCTGACATTGAGTGGTCGTAGTAGTAGAACTAGTAGTTGTATTAAGTATATTATTATTATTATTCTCTGTAAATTGTAAAGCTGTACTTGTAGTATTGAAATATATCAATGAGATTTGTATATATATATATACAATATATTCGGTTCATGGATATGATTTTTAAGCCTCGTCAGTTAGCTTGAATTTTTTGTCATCCTTTAGTCAAGTATACTTTCTTGTCTCTCAACTGGTTGTAGGGAACACTTCGTTAAGGAACGCTCATTGTTTGTGTGATGTCAGCGTTGAAGAGATGTCTGAATTTTAAGGCATAAAGTTAAACTGATCTGGTGAGAGAGAGAGTTGGAAATGTTGGAATGTTAATGAAAGCATGGTGAAAGCAGGGTACTTTCTCTATCATTTATTTGTACCGAGTGCACCTGCCTAATAGTACTATTTGTTCTGGTGAAATTGGAATCGAATTGTGGAAGATACAAGAGCTACTAAAAATCTCTGTACAGTTTGTCACACATATCTAAGCAGAAAATTAGGCTATGGTCTGGACATTTAATCCTAATGGCCAAGTTTTTAATGAGTTAGAAAAAACCTTTCTGGCGACTTGGCACTCAAGATATTTTTGTCTTGCTAATTGTATTTTAGGCAATGCAAGCATGTAAAGTGAATGAATGTTAACTTCTTTTTAAAAAAGTTTTTAAATTGTTAATGCTAAAAATTAAAGGTTGTATTGGAATCACATGATTGGTAATTTGTAGTTTGTACTTGAATACTGGAGAGTTTAATTGTACGGGGAAGTTTTGTGATGGCAATACAAGTATGAGTGTGGATTACCACCACATGCAAATTGATAGCGTTTCTTCTAAGATAAAAATCGATAGAGTCTGTAACTCGGTGTCGGTCCTTCGGTTAGTTTTGGTCTTTCTCTCTCATTCCCATTCCCTCTTGGCTCACCACTTTTTACATTACTAAATAAATACTACCTTCTCTCTTATTATTATCAAAGCTCTTTGAGTAGAGGACGGGTGGGTATATATATATATACAACAGCATCATAGCTTTCTCCATTGCTTCTTGTCGTGTATTACTAGCTTTTCCTCTTCTTGCCCTTCCCTCACCCTCTGTCCTCCTGTGTGTGTATGTAATTGTGAAGATTCGATCTTAGTCTAGAATCACAGAAATGACTGCTGCTGTACTTGCACTCCTTCCTCCTCTTCATTAATTGCTCGCTGCTCTTAAATGTCCACAAACCCCCTACCAGCCATGTGAATATATGTGCATTCATTCTCCAGTCCAATATCTCCAGCTTAATCGGTATGATTTCTATTCTAAAATTGAACATAGCGTTGTGGGCTATGTGAGACTTCATTACACATGATCTCATGTTTTATTTCGTATCGGAGGTGACAAAAATTATATGTTTTAGTCTAAAAAGTATGCTTGGGCAGAAAAGAAAAAGTTGACACTGAAGAGTCTTAAGTAACGATGACTGTAGTAGAATTGTGTGTGAAGGAATAATTGTAAAAGTGAAGGCATTCTGGTAATGTGTATGTGAAATGATAGGCTGGGTGAGAATATGGATTTCAGTAGTCAGTGATTCCGCACAGGACATGGACATGGCTCATTCAAAGGTTGGAGAGAGCAGGAGCAAAGGGACACGGAGAAAGTAGAGAGTGAAAGAGAGACGCTCAGCTAAACAACATGTGGATTTTTTGCTGTACTGTTTCTTGATTGTGAATTACTGAAGAGGCATTGCGAAGAATATTGATCGATGAAAGAGTCAAAAATACAGGACGTACTTTAAGGCAACTCGAGCTCATTTCATCCAACTCTTGAGAGAAGGAAAGTTGAGGGGAACAGAAAGTAATAATATAGATGAGCATTTAGATCCACCCGGGTCTCTTTCCTTCGGATTCAATTCTGTATGCAATACATTGTGATCTTAAGAAATGGTTCATGGTGGCTCGTCTTGGGTGTGCATGTGTACAGCTTGCTTTTGTGTGATAGTCACTTTTACTGGTCCTTTCTACTGCCACAGAATCCATTTTTTTCTTCGGACTCACAAGGGGATTGAGGCTCTTTCATTTCATTATTTAGTGAGTTCGTATTCGCGAGCTACGAACGAAAAATGCCGCTGCATGGTTTAATGAACATACCGAACTTTACGTCAATCGATGTGTTTCTTTGTAAAAGAACAGCATGTGCAATTATGCAATGAGGCGTTTTTAAATCCAATAATTGAAAAGTTGCTAGAATTAAATTGATTCTTGACACGGTGACTAATGAAACCAAGAATTTCATGCCAAGTACTTTGTATTGTAATAAGACTATAAATTGGAATAGTTAAGCTTATCGTACCGTAAAGTAGGGAGCAATTTAACTTATGCAAGCAAATTGTTCTACTTTAAGGTGCCTTAGAAGAAGACGAATGGAAGGATAGAGAAGGGCTGAATGTCAAGCAGAAACATTTACTGAAACACCGAGAACTTTTTCTGTCGCGCCAAGTTGAGACTCTACCTGCCACACAAATCCGAGGAAAGTGTTCAGTCACACTTTTAAACGAGACAGAAAGTCTTTTGTCATACCTTAACAAAGATGTAAGTTGATTTTTTAATGAGTGTTCTTCTTCAAACAAGTTGTCATAATTTTTATTATTGTTTTTGTATATTAGGATACTTTCTTCTATTCACTTGTTTACGACCCGCAACAGAAAACTTTGTTAGCTGATCGGGGTGAAATACGAGTAGGACAGAGATACCAAGCTGAAACGCCCAAACCGTTGCTCAAAAAAGACGGTAAGTTATAACTATAAATACTTGCACAAAAGCACGTCATATTTAATTCATAGAGTCCTGCTATATTTCTTAAATTTTGAAATTTAGAATCAGACGAACGAAATCTAGAAGAGTTGGAGACTTTGGTGTGGACCCCGAATCATGGACTAACTGACAGGCAAATTGATCAATACTTAGTCATATCCAGATCAGTTGGAACATTCGCAAGGGCTTTGGATGTTTCAAGCTCTGTCAAACAACCAAGTTTGCATATGAGTGCTGCAGCGGCTTCAAGAGATATTACTCTGGTATGATGTGAATTTACAATTTCCGTACTTTAGAATGTCTTTTATTGCAATCAATTAACTGTTGTTTTGTTACAACTTTATTTTATTCTTTCAGTTCCATGCGATGGATACACTTCATAAATTCTCGTATGATTTTTCGGCTGCATCGTCAGCTTTAGTACCTTCTACTGGACCGGTTTTATGTAGGGATGAAATGGAAGAATGGTCGGCTTCTGAGGTAAAGAAACATAACCTTAAATCTATGCAGACCTTGAGTAGATTTTATTTGTTTAACATTATTCGCATTGAATTGAACATACATACAATTTATTTCAGGCCAATTTATTCGAGGAAGCTCTCGAAAAATACGGAAAAGACTTCACCGATATCCGATCCGACTTTCTGCCCTGGAAAACTTTAAAAAATATTGTTGAATACTATTACATGTGGAAAACCACCGACCGCTATGTACAGCAAAAACGAGTTAAAGCCGCGGAGGCTGAAACTAAATTGAAACAAGTGTATATTCCTAACTAGTAAGTGAATTTTAATTGTAATATTAATAGTCTTTAGTATCTTTTCGTCTCATTTCTTCACCTTCATAATCTTCTTTAGTAATAAACCAAACCCAGCTGCAATTCATGGAAAAGGAATCATGAATGGAAACGGTGCGTCTGATCAGTTAATCCCTGGAAAACCGTGTGAATCGTGTTCAGGTAATATTTACTGATATTTAGTATTACTAGTATTAGTTGGAATAGTTTGTGCCACCAAATGACTTCATTAGAATAACAGCCGTGTGCTACAATTTGGTGTTTGGTGGTACAAACTTATACCGATACCCAACTGAGCTGTAAAACAATTTTACTTTTACTATTGAGCTCTGAAAGCGTGACTTATCCTGTGTGTTTTTATTTCACAGTTGCGATGTCTACCCAGTGGTACGCTTGGGCTGGACCTAATGGAGTTCAAGCAAGATTATGTAGTCCGTGTTGGAACTACTGGAGAAAATATAGTGGATTTAAAATAGCTAATAAATCATGTACGTGTAATTTGGGCGCGATTTTGAATAGTGTTAAGTCTTGTAATGACAAAATTGAAATTGTTAATAATTTTAGTGGATTGTGACGTAATTGAGGCAGTAAAACCAAAAATAAAAACAGAAGCACCGCTCTCGGATGACGGTGAACCTGTACCGTTACCCGTCGGTAAGATTGGTAATAAATTAAGCAGACGGGGACGAGCGAGACGATGTTGTTTTAATATATTTATTAATTTAAGCATGTAATAATACAGAGCGAACGTTGGGTCTTCTCCAACCTAAAATACATCGATGTGCAGTTGCAGGGTGTGGAAAGGTAAATAAGTACATTTCTGGGTTTCATTGTCAGTTAGCGAAGTCAATCAGTATTTTCTTATGTGCTATTTGTGTATTTGACAGGACTTCAAAATGAAAAATCAACTCGCGCGTCATTATGCTACATCTCATGGTTTTTCTATGCGATCAGGATCTCCCCGTCCCGTGATGAAAACAAGAACTGCCTTTTATCTACATACAACTCCGATGACAAGAGTTTCCAGACGTCTTTGTAGTGATATTCTTAAACCTCGACATGCCAGTAGGGCACCATTTTGGCCTGTCAACGTTATGCTAATCAAGCAAGAGTGTGAGTTGTGTTGTACTATAGGCGACAGTTTGTTCATTAAATCGACGACTTTTCTGCGAAACTGCGAACTCTCTTTACTTTTGGCCTATGTTTATCTATAGAAGTAATTTTTGCGGGATTTTCCAACTTCCAATGAAAGGCATCTCTCAAATAACGTTGAAGGTTTTGAATCTCCATAAAGAACAATTTTAAAAAGTTGCCATTGTCAAATTTCCACTTCTTGGACAGTCTTGTGCACAAAAATCTATCATAGCTCAAATTAAAGCTAAGAAGTTCATCTTACTCGGAGTGTATTTTAAGTGCCTGTTGTGTTCGGGGGTGTGTTTTACATCAAAATCTTCACAAAGCGGCGTGTAGAGAAAGGATCTGAAGAGGCCTTGTAGGATCGATAAGAAGGCTCCCTCCATAAACAATAAGCATCACGAAAAAAACCTCTCAGGACCCTCCCTATCTGTCCCATGCCGTTTACGCTAATGCTGACGGCGGACTCCTCTTCTGGACCCTAAAGAGCCTATTTCATTTCAACATAGTAGCAGGGACTTCAGATCCTAGTTCTGCACATCGTCCTAAAGATTTTGGTGCACAACACATCCCCCAATTCGACTGGCATCTGAAATACACACCTAGTATTAAGTAACAGGTCGAAGAAAAGTCTGTTTCGATTTTAACAACGATGTCGTGGACGACTTGATTTTATGCGTGAATTTCAAATTTCACGGTTTTTTTAAAACTTCAGGTCAACAAAGAGTGATTGGGAAGTCCCCTGAAGATTTAAAAGCATTGATACACGGCCGAAAACGAAAGTTTGCAGGAGCCTCTGTGACAGAAGTTTCATACAAGTTAGGTCAGAGTGATAGAAGCAATCCGGAGTGGCTGTTACTGACAGAAAAAGGAAAAATACCACAACCAGAGAAAATTGCATTCCCTAAACCACCCAAGGGGCCAGGTATGTAAATAGCAAACTACTTTCATCTGAATATTATTACGAAGTAGTAGTTTTCCACCTCTTAATGAATTACTTATTATGTTCACCAATTAGATGGCTCTCTTATATACGAAAGAGTTCCTGATAAAATCTGTGCAAATAGTCTGTCATTATCTCCAACAAGTCATGGATTGAAGAGGAGAGGATATGAAGAATTAAACGGAATCGATGGTAAAGGGTTTATATTAATAAGCATATCAAAGATTTAGTGATATAATCATAATTTTACTAACAGTCGAAATTACTGTGGAAAAATATGAAAACCGCTTGTTTTATGTATTTTAGGTCTTATCGACATGGTTGGCCCACCTTCCAAACGCCTAGCTTGGGACCCTCAAGCTATTCCTAATAATTTACCAAGAAGCTCGAGTCGTGGAGGATCTCCGTTACCGTTAACATCTCAGCACCTTCCAGCTACAGCTGCAGCACTTAATTATCGCACTGTTCTTAATCATATGAATGGTAACAAAGCAAAGTTAGCAGCTGTTAGCAGAGTTGGGTCTAGAAAGCAAATAATCTCTTGGATGGATGCTCCTGACGATCTTTATTTTTTTAGTACCCCAGAAACTAAGTAAGGCCAAAAACTGTGAAATTTAAGTCAATTTGAGATTGATTCTTTGATTTAATAATTCAAATTACGTTTTCTAGGAAAGTTCGACGGCTTCTAACATCTGGAGAATTGAGACGCTTAGCGAGATCTCCAACAAAGAAAGTATCAAGTAAAGCTTCAATTCTCCCTGACACCTCTCCGTCGGTAACAGTAATGCCGGCAGCTGCTGCTGCACTTGCTGTTTCAGCCCTTGTTGTTCCACCTCCAAGATCACCTATGCCGTCGTAGAGTAGTAATTATTATTTTTCCACAAACTATTTAAGCTAGAAATCATAAGCAAAACAAAACTTCAGCTCGACATGGACGAAGTTTGATTTTATATAATTGAAAAAAGGACGAAGACTTCAAACATGTTTTTCTTGAGCAGAGGGGTAAAACTTGTGTAAAAAGTTTTCCATGTCCACTATAGGTCTGAAACAAGATTGTGATTTAGCCAGCAAATACTTTATATACTTTCTGATATTTTACGAGTAAGTGTTTTAAGTATCACTGTTTAACTGTTTTAAATAATTTAGCGACATTGTATCATTATTGCACACATGGAAGGAAAAGTTCATTGTTGACAGTTAACGTACAAGTTCATATATACCGTTGCAAATACTAGTGTATCTGTTCACAATTGAATCACACAAATTTGACGTCGTTTGGTGTCGGTGGAATCGATTGTTGAGACGAGTGCTAATTGATGTTATTAATAGTTGTAATATATACTTACCATATGACTCAGCCGTAAATGACAAGAATGTGAATGAATGGAGTTGCTAGTATGATGTTGTGCGATTCCAGTTTACTCGGTTGTTCTGCGATTCGATTATATGTTGTCACATCTAAATCGGCAGAATTAAGTCCTAAGAGATTCTTCCTAAGTTGGTATCTTTGTTGGTATCTAGTACAATGTGCATTGATTGCACCTCCTTCGTTTGTATGATTCGGCTAGATTTTAAAAATTGTTGTAAAAAGAAATCAGATTCATCTGATTAAGGATAATTAGATTCAGCACAAAATAAGCTTCACTAGTAGCTGCAGAAGCAAATAATGTTTCTTATTTTTCCATCTATCTATCAAGTCCAGAATAATCTCGCGTATTATTGTATTGCCGTAAGAATTATTAATAATAGTGTCTCAATAATCTCAGAGAAATTTTGCGTACTAAGAGTTAAGAATTACCATGATGTAGATGAAGGTCGGTTTTTATTCGGATAGAAGCCCGATCACTGGTCAGTGTAACACTTCGACAGAAAATTGATATTGAGCAAATCAGCTGGAGCATATAATTATCTTGTAAATGCATGCATTACTCGGTTATCCAAATAATCTAAAGATGGTAAGATGGATAAGTAGGCACATTATAAGATAAACACTATTTCGGGTTTTATATAATTTATTTAGTAACTGTCCGTTAGATAATGTGGGTTTTTATATAGAGTAATCGTCCTAAAATCATCATGAAGTTCAAATTACAAAGTAGTAGAAATGTATTAGCTGACAAAATAATTGACAAGATTAGTAGAAACGTAGACATATATTTATTGAAAACGCTTTTGTGTACAATTTGTATACCAGCTTTGGAATTCTCAACTCTAAATGCTGATTATTACCACGTTTTCGAATTTTGCTTGGAAGAAAGATTATGCATCTAGCACAGACATTCACACATGCATTGTTATATGCATTGTAAGTTCTTTTGAGCTACGCGTAAAGAGTAGAAGAAACTAATTCTGATGTTGCATTGTCACCAATCTTTCTACATATTTATTAAATCAGATTCGTTAGATTGATGAGTTTTTCTTGCTCGCTATACCAAAGAGAACGGTTTTTTATGGTCTGATTGTTGAATGAGAGCGGAGTGCTCGCATATTGTTGTTACAAGTAGAGATACTCGACACGATGATTTGCTGGTTCGTATGTGGTGACTGAATTGTCTTAGCGCTAAGCGGATTATCCACCTAATTAATCAGTTTCTCAGTATTTTGTACAAAGTACACCTGCATTAAATAAGTGCACAATAACACAAATGTTGAGGGGTCTCGTTGCTGCCTCATCTGATAAAATGTAATGTGCAAAGTTTTTATTACAGTTTATCCCAACATGTTACAGGCTAAGTTTACAATATGTATTTTAAAGTATAGACAAATATCAAAAATGTCAAGTTAATGTAAATTCTCTGTGAATACACACTATACAGTTTGTAAACTTACGCTACTTAAGTAGGCTCTTAAATACTGTGTAACAATAATTAGGTGATTATCTATATGTCAAGTGTAGATTTGCTCAGTGGTGTCAGAATAAAAAACCATGTTTGTAAATGACGAGTGAAAGATATTGAGTTGGCGTAAAATAAGTTATTTTCATTATGGTGCTTTATCACAAAACGTGCGGAAAACTCAAGTACATCTAACCCTAAGATTATCCTACAGACTCAAACTGCCGTTTGACCAAACGGCACTGAAGTTCCGAAGACGGGATTGCTTTTTGAATCTTGTACGGCAGAAGAAAATGGCTTGTTTTTGGAATTTACACTCAAGCTGACAGGAATTAATGTTGGGTTCATCTTTGTAATCGCAGTAGGCATATGGTCACGAACAAAAATTCCTTTAGTTGTTCTGGACTCGAGAGTTTCGACATACCCCAGCCAGTAAATTACAAGTCCAGGGCCGAATCTACAAATATCATTGAATTAATACTTAACTCACGTTCTTACCAGTACAGTAATACACAACAAGGCGATTCAGAACCAGAATTTACCGATTGAAGTAACTGGTCAGCTGTTCGTTCAGATAAGTCTGATGTGTTTCCTCGTCGCCAAAAGTGGCTTTACTTTCTATCCAATTCACCACTCTTCCTTCAATGCCTAAAAATAAAATTATGATTTAGAATTCAGTTCTTTATATCTTATGCTGATGATTTATACGTACCAATTGGAACATCCAGTTTGAAATCAGGAGTCTTGTCATAACCCTGCTGACGTAATTTCCTTTCATCCAGATAGGAAACCTGCAACTCTTCTAATCGCTTTTTAAGAATGTCCTCATACTCGGCTCCTACCGTCCTGTGAGTGAAAAATCTCGATAAATTCTAAAATTCCACTTTACATATTCCTATTCCAAGAATAAAATAAAAATATTAGTCATTATCCAACCTTTTAATAACATCCGGACATGGTCCATAATGGTCATCATGAACCAAACACTAACAAAACATCATATACTAATAATTTGGTCTACAAAGACATCCATTCACTCACGAAGGAAAACAAATATTCTTACCAAGTAGACTTCATAAGCTAATGCTTTGTTTTCAATAAGTGTCGTATTCCTCAACAACTTGGTAACTTCACTTCTAATGTTCGAGAAGTTGTAGGAAGGTCTACTGCGAGTATGAATGGCTCTTGCATCTTCATCAGGTTTCAAAGAACTGTTTTTGTTTTCTAGTAGTAATGAAATTCAATACTTGAAATAAACCCACAAGCCAATACACGCTTAACCCCGCAAGCCGTATTGTTATAAAACATACCAGCTGCATAATCATTTTCATCTTCTTGCATTTCCTCGTGAAGTTGTTTCAAATAAGCTTCCAATATAAATCTCGCCGTTAACACAGGGGTAATTCCAATTTCATCTGATAATCTCAATATGATTCCCGACTCTTCTTCTTTCCTCACTGCTTCCAAGTACCTGAAAACCCAACCAACAAAATAATTAATGATTCCCAATCAACACACTTATAAAATTGACTAGGTACATAATATATGCTCATTACCTCGCATAATACTTCTGTATCATCTCCGGCGTATTATGTTTCGAGTGCAATTGCTTCATCTGCTTCTGAACATAATTGGACAGTAAACTTCCAAGCGTCATTGTATTAACCCTGCAAAAGATATTATTAATCAGTAAAAAATGCACCATAAAAATCTCACATTACATAACATTCATAGTAGAAAGTGCGTACGTGATACGCAGCACATGAGACACAAACCCAGTAGCTCACAATAGAGAACTACGCACACAAAAATCTCAGGTGTACACACTACAAAATGACTCAAAAACACTTACGTTGGATACTTGGCTTCCAAAACATCCTGACAGTCCCTTAATTTATGACTTTGAATAGTCTTCACAATATCCTTGTACAATCTAACGCTCATCATTTTGAAAAACTTGCTGGAAAACGCACATGAAACTCGAATTATATGAAATTGCTCTGGCTCAGAGAGAGTGACTTTGTTGTTGAGATGTTTCTCCTTCGCTGGGTCGTGCTCGACTGACAGAGGAAGGAAAGGGAA
>Ga0194135_10001039_pt1 | contig 16269 bp, 13 predicted proteins | sample LitLau_LLRF_2013_FD_134024 | JGI IMG/M metagenome (GOLD analysis project Ga0194135, IMG submission 134024) | Freshwater sediment microbial communities in response to fracking from North America - Little Laurel Run_MetaG_LLRF_2013 (version 2) | ecosystem: Environmental > Aquatic > Freshwater >...
AACCCCGATGAACAATAGGGTGCCGAGATTTTTGAGTATGGGTTATTGGCATGGCCCAACCAGAAATCTCAACCCACCAAAATCAAAAAAAAAGTTAGCATTCGGTAAAAACCTTTCTTAAGGAATCTGAAATGTTATTGTATTAATATTGCACTTCTAGAGTTGTTATGAGGTTGGTAACTACTGAAACACATTCCTCCAGGAATTCTTTCCCGCAAGGTGAACCACAAGACATCTCTGATTCTTCACCTCACCTGTACGAAACTTCTGGAGAAGTAAAAAAAGAATAAGTCATTTCCCCAGTAAAACCAAGTCAATATCATAATCACAGGTATGGGAGTAAGAGGCGGCGCTTTTCAAGGAAAATCATGACACACAATAACCGATTTCGATTGTGAATAATGATGACAATATTTAACTCAGTATTCCTCCGCTACTCAATAATGCCTAACAGAAGATGAATTCCGCTTACTTTTTTTTAAAGCAATAAAACTGTTGAATAGCTACATTCGGCTAACAAATTTGGTAGGAGGCGAAGAGATTTGATGTGCTCACGCTCAATGAGCGCGGCATCACAGTATACTTATGCACCTTTGGTCTTCCAGGCGTGGATAAAGAGAAAAATCCTCCTTGCTGTTGTTCTGCTTGCCAAAAACAAATCACGATTGTTAAGAAATTGGAATTAGGAACTCGGAGTAATGGCTGAGCAATTGGAAATGTGCGAAAACATGAAGGTATGTGTTTTCAATGTAATATTTAAAGTATCAAGGCTTTACTGAATGTTGTCCATTAAGATGCCATTTGTCTGATTAGATGAGTTACACTGCTTCGAGTAAGTTTACATACAAGATTGCCTTTGGTCTTGATGGGCCTCTAACACTCAATTACCTTCAGGGGATGCACAATGGATTTTCTCGGGAGTTCCACTGCAGGACTGTTGAGGGCTGCTATGTTGAAGGGTAGGATATTGATAATTTATTTTACTCATTTTTAAACCTCGTCCTGATGTACAATTACCTGTTGATTTTTAGGATAATTGGTTTCAAGGAGACAATCAAAGGGACGGGGATTATTGATGTGAGCGTCCGGAATGTCATTACGAATCTGCAATTTGAAGCCTGTGTCATTTTACCCACCTACGGGGATGAGTGGATTAGTGCTGAGTTGAATAAGATGGTGCTCAAAGTCGACGGGGACCTGGAAGGATGTGCTGGCAGCTTCAATGTCGCTGATCTGGTTGATATCCCGATGGTCACCGGGATTCAAATTGAATTCACTACAAAAGCAGGTTAGTTACTACTTTAGTATAAAGGGAATGAGATGGTCGCGTGTAATATGCATGACAAAAGACGAAATGAGAATTATTTTTTATTTTCAGGTGACGTGGCGGTGTTTGTCTGAAGAGATCAAAAACACTTACAACTGACACCCCCTTGCGATTACGCTCTTCTTAAGTTCATTGGTTAAGAGATGTATTATCTTAATTAAGTAGTAGTTACGTCGATCCACAATTCAAAAATAACTAAACCGCCAGGAGTTCAGTTTCTTTTTTTGTCTACCAATTGTATACCTATTCACTATTCTTATAAATAGAAATCAAGCACAATTGGTTAGCAACTTTTTTTGTTCTTGTCTGTGACAAGTGATAACGATAAGTGTCTAAAGAGACGGAGGTGAAGGGTACCAAGAAAAGAAGGAGGTAATGCATGAGAGGTGCAGGTGGGGGGAAGGGGGTTTTTATGTATTGGATCCCAAAAATATTCAACAAACGATTCCCTCTCATTCTCATCCCACTAACTATCTCATGTTGTATCCTCCCAAGAATTCCCTTCTCTTTCAGGTTCCTTTTCCATGACTCCTAAAAAATAATTCAAACACTCATTCGTGTGAATTACGGGAATTCAGTAAGTATATACTTTTGTGTCGTTTGAAATTAAACATAAATTGCAATAATGTCACAGCATGGTACATGCAGTTTCAACAAGGTACACATTATTTTTATACAATGTTTCTTGCCGTTAAAAATTACTAAATTGCAAATCCATTCGGTTCCCTCTCGTAATAGGTTTTTTATCGAGAAGATCCGGAAAAATTTACTATCGACATTTCTACTGAGAAATTCAATTCGATTCTGCAGCAACAGTCTCATATTAAAAAGTACACCGAGGATTTTAAATCCCACTCTATACTAAAGGGAACCGTTGAAGACTCATTGTAAATTTCTAAGCAGTATAATGGTATAACCGAGATTTCTTATTAAATTGTCTTTCTATACAGCTCGGTGTCAATTCAAATTTACCAGCGCGAATACCAAGGGGAGTTGGTATACGCTAACAGAGGTGTCCATGTGCGTCACACACATAAATCAGGGGCATACTGCATTGTAGGCGGTCAAGTAAGCTATGTGTATGAGGACGCAGAAAGAAACACTAATGCGTACCTCAAGCGAGTCTATGATTATCCTGGTCAATTAGGAGAATGGGCAGGTTATGTGGTTTTTCAGTCGACGTTAGAGTTCCTCCGCGCGATTGTCATTGACGTTCTTGTGAAACAAGGTAATTGGCTCAACTGAGTTTAATCATGTAGACTTGTAGTCTGCACGCCGCAGGCTTCAAATCGCTTCCTGCTAGCAAAGGGAATTGATTCATGACTGTACTTCATAGCCGAATTAACGAGTGAAGAGGACAATGGCGGATGCGTAAGTGAAAATGTGCCGTCTTTCTCTCAGTACTTCATGTCAACAACGTTTTCAGACGTGGAAGTTTGGGCAGAAGGAGGAATATATCCTTGCCATCGTCTCATTTTGGCCGGTAAGACAGGAATCCACCTTATGAAATTTAGTCGTTATGGATTATCTAAACATATAGTTCCAAAATCTATTATCCGGTGAGGCCTGCCAGCAAATAAAAAACAGAAATTGTAGCAAACGGTTCAGCTCATACCCACAAAAAAAACACTCGGAAATTATGCCTTCCCCGAAATTCCCCGATGTGAAAATTGCCAAATCATGTGGAACATTGTGAAGGCACGCAAACATCGTTCTCAAAGGTTATTTATTTGTATAACAGAGGTAGACATGAGAACCCTTACTTACAACTGTGTTAGTGTTCACTTGATTGGTATTTTCTGGGCTCCGTCGTGTCGGTTAAATGGCACATATACTTTTTATTAATCTTTTTTTTTCCAAATTTTCCTTCCAATTAGATAAAAGCCCAGTATTTGCACGAATACTGGATTACGTGGAAAAAAGGGTTGAGCTGAATGACGTCGGCGCAAATGTAATGAGAGAACTTCTGCAGTTTATTTACACAAACTCCGCCGACTGTTTAGCCAATGGGAATCTGGAGGCGACAATCCAATTATTCCTCATCGCTGATCGTTTTCTAATTGACGAACTCAAATCCCGTTGTGAGGAAGTAATGGTCGCCAGGATTAAAGGGACGCATGCGCTCGAGTTGTGGGACATTGCTAATCATTTTGGATTGAAGAAATTAGCCAATGCGATACGGATGTTTTGTTGGGCGTAAGTCTTCTCAAGTTGAGGGTTCGATAATTTCGAATATTTATTTATGGCATTAAGATTGAATAATTTTTTAACCATATCCTTAGGAACCGGAATTTAATATTTATCAAAGAAAGTCCAGTACAGGAATTGGCCAAATCATGTTTCCCGCACCTGATTTGCTCGCCAAGGAATGAGTGCCCATTTTGCCAGGAATGATTCAATTGTTTAAGCACACTTCACACGGTATAAGAAGAGACCGGGATTTACATCTATTATAATGTTTTTGCTTTTACTCTACAAGCAATAGACTGAGTTTTTATTAGGAATGGGAAAACTAAAGAAAAATGCATTGTCAGGTCGGTTAAGAATTTCCACAGAATTTCCCTTTAATATTTTCTTCCTGTTTTTCTCGGTCTCATCAAAATCAAACATCCTTTCATTGTGTTTTAATCATAGAAGATTTATTATTATTCTCATCACTAGTTCTTAGCTCATCTCCAATGTATGGTTAATTAGTTGCATTTTATAATCATGACAATTAATCTTGTTGGCCGGTTTTGTATTTGAATGTCTTCACAAATGTCAAATTAAAATTCTCGTGTTTACACGCTCATGTCTAAAACTCCTTCCAAGTAAACCTCAATTATCATTCATTACAAACTTTTACGTGTTTCATTAGGATTCCCGGGATTTTTAAACACTATATTTGTTCTTAAAACGCGTTTTACAGAAAAGCGTAGAGACAGTTTTTATCCATCATGCCCTTTCTCCCCATGGATTCTCCCTGCACGACGGTCACCTCGTACAGGCTTTCAAAAGCAAAGGACCAAAATCAATAAATTTTCCAACAGAGAAATGTGTTGATGATTAATGAAGTGAGAAGGGAAAGAAAAATTCTGTAACAGGCTTGCCAGTGCTGACGGGTCATTTCCGGGTCATCTCAACCTTCCTTAAAAAAAACGAACCTCCCTTTCAGCGAGACCATTTTCGAAATCCGGTGACCAGGTTTTGTTAATACTTTCCAACGGAGGCGGATGCTCATCGCCATCTCCTATTACAAAAGACGATCCATTATGACTTGGGAAAAGGAAAAGGCTCTCAGTGATTCGGGACTTCAGCGAGTGCCCCTGGTCCTAGGTTTGTCACATTTGGAAAATGGGTCCCTCCCTCCTTTAACCACCGCACAGTTGGGTGCTGCTGTAATAACATCGGAAATTCTGAGACGCAGAAAACGGAATGTGGTGACAAGTGAGTGTGATTAACTGACGAAATTTGAACACTCACACTCACCCTTTCCTTGTCTTCTCCTGTCTGAGGCTGATTTTAATTGGGAAGATACGAGTAGTTGCGGGTCTGCCGCAAGCGTTGTCAGAATTTCAAGAGAAACTATTACTAACTATTCGTTCCGAATTGATTCAGTAAGTGTTGTCTCATCCCCGTCCATTTGATGAATCCTGCCATAAATTTTGATTCCGAGGTTTTTTACCTTCTAAGAGCAGCAGCTCCTCCATTGTTGCAAAGATTAAAATGTCCAGGGAGGATCGTATAAAGTTTCTGCTCTTACCAACTACGTCTTAGTTCCCTAAGCCGACAAAACAAATAACAGTCCCATAAATCTAAACTCCTTAAACTTTTCTTTTGCCCATTTCAAAGTATGTGCCGCATTCGTCGTCGGAGGAGTAAGACAACGTAAAAATGAGTTCAGATGCCGAGGAATGTTAACCAAGCATAGTTAACCAATTCTGGATTTCATCTTTCCTGGGGCTCGTCCTACCTCCGCACCAGCAGCGGAGAAATATTCCCTTCACAGTATCTTAGAATCAACGCCTCTCTGCCCTCCTGGAATCTGCCCAACTTGACTTGCTTCCGTGCGTATTATAAATTCCCCCGCGTGTAAACTAATCTCTTGCTCGTTGCTCTATGGAAAGGGTGAGAAATGTGAAAATGGGAGGCGAGAAAATAATTAGCAGATTCTTTTTCAAAATCTCCCTCTCTCTCGAGAGACAATTATTTATGGCATGGTAAAACTCGAATGCCAAAATTCTAAAAAGTAAAGAAACCAACCATCATTATTTCTACTCTGAAAATTACTCACGTTGGGGGTTATTGGTAAGGGCACCACACGTTTTGAAAATGTCACAAGACAATTGCCAAGGAAAGTACTACGATGGGAGACATTGCAGAGGAGCGGAGAGTCTCCAATACGACGACTAATAAAAATATCACTTTCCTCTTTTATATTCCCCATTTTTTGTTCCATCCAAATTTTATTATCCACAGAGTTTTCATTAGGGGGAGATACACTCCTGCGTCGCGTCGTCGGTGACATGGTTCCTGAGGTTTTGTATTTTGGTTTACGGGGCCCCCAAGTCTCACCAGTCCCAGCGGCATTAAAGTTGACATTTCCACATGCTTTCTTCATTTCCGTCTTCCCATCATCATCATCATCCTGAATGGAGTGGGAAGATGTTGTGCTGTTCTGTGGTAATAGAACTTGTCTTGTCAACCGCCGCGTATGGAGAAACTAAAACTTGAAATGCAGGGAGAGAGAGAGAGAGAGAGAGAGTGGGAGGAGGAGGGAGATTTAAAATGGGTCCTCATTACCATGATAAGTTTACATTCTGTCATAATGATTATGAGTTCTCATCAAGGCCTTTAATAGATTTCACATTGTCAGCATAATGTCCCCTTCATTCTCAGCCGCTCAGTCTCTCAAGTGCAAATTACATCATTCCTCTCCCGTATTCTGCTCCGTTATTAACAAAGACACCGAAATTAAATGTAGCGCGCAAGCAATATGCCCGGGAAGAGTGCTGCCTTTTGAAAACAAATCCCTACCCGACCAAAATACTTGAGAACATAAAAGGAAAGAGAAGAGGAGGAGGATGGGAAGCGGAGATTGATAAAAATTGAGACCCAAGTATAAAATGAAAGGGCCGCCGTCTCGCCGCACGGCCACCAAGATCCATTTGCTCCCAACTCCTCATTCTCTCCTTTTCTTAACAAACGGACAAACTTGAAAGGAGAAAGCGGAAGGAAGAAAGTGGAGAAAGTTTCCTCTAATCAACTTTTCCCATTACGTCCATTTTGTATGTGCGGAAATATTTGTGTGGAGTTTGGAGGGGGACTTGGCTCTATTCTCCAGCGTGTGTATGCAGTTTGCCCTTGCTCCCTTTCCCACGCGGCAGGGTTGAAACTCCAACAAATGCCATATTACGTAACAATCTGTTTCAATAAAAATAACAGAACGGGTTTCCTCCAATCTGTAATGAAAATGGAGAGATTTTGTGGACAATGTGGTACGCGGAGAAGCTTTTTGCAAAAGGAAATGTGCATCATGGACGGACGGACTAGCACTTCCGCGTGTGCTTAGAGGAATCGGCGGGAATGTAAAAGCTAGCCTATACGAGCAAGCATTGTCATAAATAAACGGACACTGGGCAGTTGACTTGGATTCTTTGTCAAAATATGAAACTTTTTTTGGGGGATGTAATCTAATATGTTTCCATTAGACGTCTGAAACAGGAAAGGATTTCGAGGGCGCGGGAAGGGAGCTCTCGCTTATAGTTCAAAGTTAAAATAAAAATGGATACTTGCATATGGGATATTTTTTTTCTTGTGGAAATGGTTTTTATTGCTCCTCTCCCTAAAAGCACCTACTCCCCGGCAGAAAATGGTCAAGAAAGTTTGGAAATTTCTTTTCCTAAGCATTATTACAACCCCTTTCACAGCCCCGCTCGGATCGGGAAAGTGCCCATTCAAATCATTCCCAATATTTCATTCCTATTCTTCTTTTTCCTCTCAAAGTTGAATTTGATGATAACTGTCATGGCAGTGCGGCAGGGAATCAATCAGGACCGAAATTATTATTTATGATGCCCAATGTTCTTGACAGGTCATTATTAAAAGTTGGCGGCGGAGGCTACAAGAATTGGAAAATTCAACAAAAGAAATCTAAACTGTATAAAGGCACTGGAAAATAAATAGACCAGTTTTGGGAAGTTCCAGGCTTCAGCTCCAACTTTACTGCCTCCAAGTTGTCCTGGTAGGCGTGTGTTTCCTAGTTAAGGTTGTACTCCCTTCTCAACAAGAACAAACTCACGGACAGATTCGTATAATTTGGAAACAAAGACGCGGAAACTTTAATTTCCGGCTTTAATTCAATTAAGTTCATACTGCAGCCCCATGCCATAGTTTTATGCCCATACATTTTCTTGAATTGGAAACAACTACTATATAGGCAGGCGGGCCTTTTAATTAATAGTTAAGTGCAAACGTGCCTCTATGTGATTTAATTTTAAGGCTTCATTTGTTGTTGAAATTCGGATTCTCTCGTAAATATGAGAGTGGCAGTTGGAATTGTTGGTTTTTTTTTGAAAATATGAAAAAACGATGTAAACGGAAAAACAACTGGAATAATATTTAAATGATTTCTCAAAATGTTTTGACTTGAACAAGTTAAAGGGAAAAGTAGAAAATGAATATTGAAGAGGGATGGGGGAGCAAGTAAAGTAAAAGTCGATAATCCTGGTGCCGGTTTCCATTTCCCCTTCCTTCTTCCTGTGATGATATTCTGTCTCAGATTTTTTATGATTTTTTTTCCTATTTTTTTTCTTCTTTGGCTTAGATTATGAGAAGTAAAGTAATGCTTTCCTTGATTTTAAATCCCAGTCCTAATCTACTGAAAAAGAGTCTCATCGCATGCAACCAATTTGTCTTGCTGAAATGTCAACTGAAATTGTCCTCGACCAAAGTGGCAGGAGAGAGAGAGGGAGCAAGGGAGTTTACCCTTAGTAGCATGAAAAGGGAAAGAAGCTCGAAGAAGAAAGACGAGTCTCTTGGTATACATTATGATTAGACACCGCCGCCGCGCCGCCCGCCCCGCCGTTTGCCTTTTCTTATTCCGTACTCCTTCGCCTTCTAACTTGGTTTTATTCAACTCAACTTTGGCCAGGATTAAAGGTTTTCACTCTCCGAGAGAATTCCCATGCTAATAAAGACATTTGTGGCGCCAGGAAATTGGATCCCATGTATTATGTTCCTGCACAGCCTGGCCCCTTTCTCCTCGACTGACACACGTGGACTCTCCAAGAAATGTATTTTGCGTACTTTATTTTTGCAAATTACGGAAAGTTTCAGAATAGTGGAGTGTTGTATTCATAAAAGTAACAGAAAAGTGTTAGAAGTGTGGTTTTAGTTTTTTTTTTAAAGTTATGAGATACATTTTAAGAAATTTGAATGAAGTGAAATGAGCGTTTTTTTTTGGAGTTGTAAAATTTCCGTACTGATTGAGATCCCAGGCACAGCGGAGGAAAGAGGAATGAAAGAATTTGGTGATTGATACTTTGACCATATAAATGGTTGTAAGGAAAATATTTTGTTGCGAGTCTGTTTTGCAGCTGGGAAGCGTTAAAGTTTATTTTACTCCTTTTATGTCTGAGCGTCTCTGGAGAATAGGGAAAGAAGGAAAGAACGCGGAGACACTGCAGAGGTTTAGCAGTGTGCATGGAGACCTTGCAAGTAAAACCGGATGCTTTTGAAGAGGCTTGACTGACGTTAGTATTTTAATAACTTTTCTCTCGTCCTCCTTTCTTGGAGCCGCTGGATTCTGAGAATATATGAGGAGGAGCGGCTCCGCTGATGACAATGATGATGAGCCAGAAAATTGAGTTACGGTAGCCGCATTAGGAAACGAGATTCAGCAAACGGTAATTTGAAATTAAAACTGATGAATAAAGTGTAAAACTAAAACCAGAACGCAAAGATGAGGAGAGGATGAATTCAAAAAATAGAGTGCACAAGGAAATAGAAAATAGCCAGGCGTAAATGCTCAACTTTATAAAATCAGAGAAATCAAATTTAATGCCCGGTAACCTAACAGGAAGATCGGGTAACTCATCAAAACGTAAATCAATCGAAAGAAAGAAAAATTGACAACTTACTATACTCCTCTAGAAAGAACCAATGAATTCTAAATCAATCAATCGTATTCAACGCAATGAAATGTTATTTAAGATCAGATCTGGTCAGGTATCGGGCTCTTTCCAGTTAAAAAAAATATTACTCTAGAATTTGAAACTCATTCAAAAACGTAATAAAAACACAACTTTTTATATGGACGGACAGAACTTTGGTGTCACGTGTCACGTTTCACGTCCACAATCCAAATTTGATATCACCAAATTTTTGGAACGGGACTAAACGAAGGCTATCTAAACTGCATTTTGTTTGTCATTATTATTAAATTGTTTTCATTTACTGATTAAATGATCAAATCATGGATTCCCAGGATTTCATTAAAAAGGATTAGAATATTCCAAACACTACATTAGTTATTTATAGCCGAAGGATAACTGTTATTAATTTGCCAGTCATCGGCAGGAGAGCCAACAAAAACTGAATCGAGCATGGCAGTTGAATGTTTTGGATTTGTTTTAATTATTTAAAAAAATTTACCAGCTTCATCGAGGGAAATGATTATGAGAGTTAAGATTGTCGTCTCAGTTTACAAGTGCTGCTGAATCTAACAAGTTTTCTTTACCGATATTCCAGAATGGCTGATTCCTACTATCATTCTTTTTTCAAAATGCGCTGTAGGGGATACGGTAACTTTTCCGGTACATTACTTGGTATTACTTAAGAGCGTTTGATTGCAAACTTTCCGAAAGGGTAGACCGAATTCTTAGTTTTTGAAACAACGACAAAAATTTGTTTTTGGTACTTGGCAACTTTATAAGAGAAAGTACGCTAAATTCTTTTAAAATATTCACAGAATTCGGGGAAATAGTGGCAAGCATTCTATGGTCTAATGTGGCTTAAATTGTAGTGTGGTTGAGTTTTTGCGAGTTATGGTTGTTGAATGTCACGCACCCTATTTGCCAAATCTTTACGTTTTTATATTTAATCCAAGAGTCTAATACTTTTATAAAACGGTTTGTTTTTTAAAGTATTTCAGATATCTAGTAAGAACCTAAGAAAGGTGGCATCTTAAAAAAGAAACACTATGATCTGATCACGCTATAACGTCCGAGTTTTAATATAAATAGGCTTGCATGGAAAAAGTTTTATATATTATTCAGCGAATTTATTTCCATTACTTGAAAGGTTTTCAAATGCAGAATTAAAATTCCCGTTTATATCCGAAAAATTTCAATTCTGTTAAATGATTGTTACAACTTAAAAACGGTTTACAGGCTACCGAGTTTGAGTAGTAACTGAACGCAAAATTCCAAACTTTTACCGGTGGACGTAAGCAGGGTGTTTTAAAATGACATTGAAAAAATAATTAAAATATTTCGTAATTTGTTTAGCGTGTCATGCCATGTCTAATAATTGTAACTACGTAATTGTGCAGTCATTGCAACTACTTCCAGCGGGATATGAGTCACTTCAAATTTTTTCACAAACCAGAAGCTTCAATTTTAACAAAACTTCTGTTCATGTAACGTTTTGAACATGGTCTCTGTTTTTACGATTTTTAGAAAAATCATTCTATGATTTTGATTTTGGTACACCAAATTTTTCTAACTTTAAACTTTGGAAGGAGTCCCCATGAATCATGCAAATGCGAGTATGAGTCATTCTCATTATTGTTTAATTATTTTGCATAAACTGAACTCAAGTTTAAGAAAGAGACGCACTCCGATTCAAAAATGCTTGGCGTGTACTTTGTGAATTTCATTAAAAGTACAAATTTGAAATGAATTCCTAATTCCTGTGGAAACGGGAAAATGAGACTTGACGCTGTCTGCCACTTTACTGTTTTCTCAATAAAAGAAGTGATTAATTGATTCCAGCTGGAGCAACACGCTTACCAACTTTAACCAAAAACAGTGTCCTGTTTTACTGTTACTTGGTTTAGAATATAAAAAAAAAATCGATGAATACGAAACGATGCATCCCTAATTTCAAAGTGGTTTCTCGTATACTCAACTGCATGTGAGAAGGAGTTGGGTGGTGGTTAAAAAAGTAGTAGGCGTTGAACCGCATTGAGTTTTCCGTCTTTGAGAAATTTCAATTGTATAGGAAGAGGAAAGTGTTGTTATATTTTTATTATCTTTCCAGTCTCGCTAAAATTCTTCACAAAATTAGAATCAGATGCGGAAGGAACGCTTTAGCTTTTTATGGCCTTCCCCTCCTCTTCTTCTTCTTCTTGTTAGAAAACCAAAACAAAATGGAAAAATCCTAAACCAAAGTTGACTTAATTTACATGGCACTTTCCTCTCTCAAGATTTTATTTAACGAAAAACATAAACCAAGGTGGAAATAAAGGAGATGTAAAAAACTTATTATTTTATGCAGAGAGACAAAAATGAATTTCAATTCCCAGAGGACATTGTTATCCTCAGATGACAAAAAACGACGTTGATCATTTCATTGAATTTGAAATGAGATGAGGCTTCTTTCCTTATTTTAAACAAGACGTGTTTGTATATAGTTGATTCCTTCTCGGGAAGGAATACAGGACAACACCCACTCTGGACGGGTATAATAGGAATAGAAACAACAAATCCAGAACCCTCATTAACTTGGGCTCCAAAAGCAAACAATGGGGTCCAAAAAAAACTGTTCCAATTGGAGAGACCCGCCCTAACCTCCCATGACATGGAACATGAATACAACTTAACCACCTCAATTATTCCGGAATCTGAGAGGGACTGCTAGCTAATGGTTCCGGATGAAAACGGGATTTCCGTAATTTCCCAACCAAACGTATTGAGAGGAACATGACGGTTGGAGATGAAATTTGTGGTAATCATCGGAATGGGCTCATAAGTTACCGTATCTTGAAGTGCTCATCTTGTAAATGAGTTAGGAAATGACTATTTATTCTAAACAAGGGAGGATGACTCTCAAGCATATCCAAAATTATTAGAATTGGATTCGTGTTTTGTGATTCTTAACTGCAAGGAATTGGTATTTGAGTGCGTGCCCGCTGCCTAACCTCCTACCCCCTCCTCCACCACGTCTTTTGTTTATGTTCCTCTTTATTAATTACAAATCTCGGGATTAACGCCCACCTTCTCTATTTGGTTTGGCCGGATACCAGTGGAAGTGGCAGTATATGCGGCTTGGAAAGATGGAACTGATCTCATAAATGTCCCAAGTTATGATGACATTCGTGGAAAGCAAAGACTGGCGGGTTTCTCCAGGAGCAAATGGTAGTGAACTCTGACTGGAAGCCTGGTAAACGAAGTGAAAGAACGAATTCTGCGGCCAGAGCAGCAGAGTTCGTTCGTGTTTGGGATTTCCAAGTTGAATTTGGATGATAAAGGGAGAAAGACGCGTTTGTTACCCTGCTCCCCCATTCCCCTACCAGCAACCTCTCTCTTTCCTTTCAATCCAAACTAAACAAACGTAAATTTTCTCTTTCCATTCAGTTCTAGAGCGTCTGGCGAAGGGGAAGGTTTGTTTTTGGTTTCTCAAAACAGTTTCCTACAAAAGGCGTTCATGTAATCCCAATAGTTGGAAACAATAACCAGAAAACTTTTGTCACTTTGTGAAAAATTTTAATAAAATTTTAACAGTTTGAAAGAAAACGGGCAAACTCTGTGTGAGTATTAACGAAACCTAAATGGACTAGTGTTTCGAAATGGGGTTGAAATATCCGGAAGGACCTCTCGGCCTCTGTCAAATTGTGCTTACCGCCTTCCTCTACTTAATTCCTGCAAAAGTGAACGCTTCATTTAATTTGTTCATTGGAGTGGATGAAGTGAAAACACTTTTGGGTAAGTTTGAGTCCTCTTCTTTCGAATATTATTGACCATTGGGGATGGGCAGGGAATAAGCATCACATCAGCTACTGCGGCTGAATTTAAAAGTGGGAATCTCACCCTCGGTAGGAAAAATGTTGTGATTGATTGACTTCCCCTCAATGGATGTGTGTGTTGCACTTTGAATTTGAATGACATCGAATTCCCAAAGGTCATCGCATCCATGTATTCCTCCCGTTCGCCCTCGTGCCGTATGGATTGTGGATAAGGCAGAGCTCTTGTCGAGTGTCAATGTCAAACTCCTTCAGAGGCATCTCCCTCGATTAAAAAAGTGGTCGCGTCTTACGCACTCCTTGTCGTTGTAGTCAGAGACACGCGCGTCTTGCATCTCTCCCGTGTTTATCTCTAAAATGTTTGCCCATGTAAATGGTGACCACTGTCAATACGGTGGTCTCCCCATTCCATCTGCCCTCGCTGCAAGCCTTGTTTTTATGTTTTGAATTCTGACTAATAATTATTCCATCATGTTTGAATAATGTTGATCTCGTGGGCATTGAGATGGATGGGGGTGTTTCATTTAAATTTCAAGGGTGGAACACACCACCACAATTCATCATAATCATGACAAGATAAAAATAATCCACCACAAGAACATTACTCTTCCCGCTATAATCTTCCTCCATATGCCATACCAATTCGTATGAAAATTGTCCCAGAATAAACGGGCTTACAGACGATATCAGTTATTGGTTGGTGGGAGCATTTAAAACGGGCTTCAATGGATTGTGTTTTGGATAGAAATTTTAATACCTCACAAATTTAATCAAAAAGTAGAACGGTAGACATTTTTGCGGTTCTGACTGCCGTTCTACTTGGAGCGACTTTCAAAACAATTTCCATGCCTGGAGACTCATTAAAGGACCAAAGTCAAATACGCACACCTCCCTTATGCTTAATTAGGCAGTATTATGCGGACTCATCTTTTGAATCTTATCAATGTCATGTGCATGTCTGCGGCCATCTCACTACTCTCCAAGTGTTCTTCAGAAATGATGGATTGGATCCCTCTCCCCTCATCTACCCTGGCCAAGATGGTTGGGCGAGGTGAAATTATGAAAATTTAAACTAGACATTCCCATTCCCACCCAACCGAACTTGGTTAGGCTAACTACATCCATTTCTTTTTTAAAAACACAAGAAGGGTTTCCTTGTATGGGAATAATTCAATCCTCACTTCATAACTTATATTTTTCAAACTCAAATTTGCTTCCTCCCTTTTTAGAATTCTCGCGGCGCCACCATATGGTGGTACTACTTGTATTATTAAATTCCTCCCTTCATTTCTCTCTTCCCTCAAAATATATTTAAAGTGTTATTTCTTTCCTTCAGAGACAATTTCCCAAAGAGGCAGAACTCATTCCAGCAGGAAGAAATGGGAAATAATGAAGAGGAAAGTAGACAGGGTGGGGGAGGAGGGGAGGAAGGGCCTGGTGGAACAAATGGAGCATTGCAGGGTGATGAAAAGTTGGGTTGAAGACTTTGTTGAGTTGGAAATAGGAAGAAGGTCAGAGGCTCCGTTTGAACAAACTGGGACTTACGCCCCTCCACCCTTCCATACTTTAGTTCTATGATTTAATGTTGCATTGGAGGAAAAGGGTCAAGTGACAAGAACTTTTGGGATTGGGGTTAATCTGCCCTTCCTGGGGCATAATGCTTGTTAAGGACTCACTTGCACAGGTGCTTCTCGGAAATAAGCCAAGAGCGATGCGGGGAATGGTGGAGCCTCAAAGGAAAGAATCCATTGTCAAGTGGGTGGAGGATTATTATGAAAATTATTATGACTTGTGGTGAGGTTATTTTAAAGGCACGAATGGAGACTCTGGGAAAGGAAAACTCTTTTCCATAATTTACGACGATAATTCATGATGATTAACACAAACAAGGAAATTTCAACAGTCCAGTTTTTTTTTGTTTCCGTGTACGAACATAAACGAGAGCATAGGTATACACAAACATAAATTTGTGGAGGCTCCGAATCAGAATTCCGACACGGCTAGGTGACATTCTCCTATGGAAAGTAAAATATTTGCAAAGGAGACAACCACGACGCCCCAGTTTTGTGTCAAAAACTGCAAGCCCAGCTTGAGAAGAATGTTCACCAAAGCGGTCATTGTTTTCTCATTATAAAACGTTTGTTAAGGTATAAGTTTCCCTCCGTTTTAAATTCCCATGGTTCCTTGCCGGCAGGTGACATTTCAAAAGCCAAGGAATACATCCCGGGACAGCCGGAGCAGAAACCCCACCCAAAATTGCCCCATGACTACAACTTGGTTTTAATTGGTTATGAAGAATGTGGAATAATAATTATGTAGTCCCACTTTGTTGTCCAATTATTCAAAAGACTCGTTTTGCCGAAAAGAGTTGCATGGAGAGGTAGATTAAATTAACGAAATTTTAGTAGTGGCTTTGTTAGTTGGATTTATTCTCTCCATTGTTGGAGTCCGCTCAAGAAGGTTTTATTTATGTGGAAGAGGAGAAAAGGAACTCCGGGAACATTCATCTTTGGAAGATTGAGGAAAACTTGGGCACGCCCTAACGACGTTTTCCTGCCTAGTTAAATAAACTTGTCAAAATTATAAGTTAGGAAGTACCCCTCGTAAAAATCCTCCGTGGGCCCTTTTCCACCTGACTCAACAAAGGGACCCAAGTAGTCCCACGGCTCCGCATCCACCAGCCCCTCAGCCCCTGCCCCTACTTAATCCTCAACAATGCAAACAAACAATGGGATAGCCTACAATTTCCATTTCCTCAAATTATTACTTTCAGTTTTTATTAAATTACACAACCACCACCACCACCATCCTTTCCTCCAGGCATACATTGTTTCTTCTTCTTTCTTTAGAATAATAAGAAATGAAAGCCCGGCTGAGAGTGCACAAGTCGGAATAATAAAAATTTCCAAATGAGGTTCTTCTTGTTGTACAAACGAGATCCAGGAGTTCTGGTTACGGCGATGGTCAATGGCTTCAAACTTTTTATCTTTCCTTGTAT
>Ga0194135_10001040_pt1 | contig 16247 bp, 8 predicted proteins | sample LitLau_LLRF_2013_FD_134024 | JGI IMG/M metagenome (GOLD analysis project Ga0194135, IMG submission 134024) | Freshwater sediment microbial communities in response to fracking from North America - Little Laurel Run_MetaG_LLRF_2013 (version 2) | ecosystem: Environmental > Aquatic > Freshwater >...
ATTCCACCTAGAGATGTTTCACACGGTAAATGAAAGATGAAAAAGTAAATGCCTATTGCCTCGTCGTAGCCAACTTCGTCGATCTCCGACTGGAGTTAAAAAAGTTATGTTCTATTCTTCTTCAAAGTTCCAAATGTCTTTGAAGTGTTTTTATATCTCTCCAATTTTATAGCATCATTCATTGAGCACTTAATATATATATTCTTATCGAGCATTATTATTGCACACATACACATTCTTTATCATCTTACTTATGACCGTCATCATTTCTATTATTATTATGATGACTCGATGGATTATAAAAACCTTTGGGGTTTATTTATTATGGGAGTAAATCAACTTGTAAACTGTAAATAACTCTGACATCCACACTCACTTCACAAAAGAATTAAAATTACTCTACAATTTAACTTTCTCTTCTTACCAATGATACAAACTTGCCGGAAGAAACAACCTTACAAAAATGTATTTTAATGTTTTTGCTATAGCTCATTGGGATGTTGCGAAGCTGGATTAAATAAATTAATAAGATTTACACGTTTTCGTTTGCAGTGTACAAAAAGAGCGGTTGATAGACAGACATCGATCGGAAAGAATATCCTGTTTTTTTGTAATTTAATCTAGAAAGAGGTCGAAGACGCATAAATAATTAAAACCCTTGTAATTCCAAAGGATTAGTGGATTAGGGAAATACAGCAAAGGTAGACAGACAATGTCTAAACGATGATGTATGTCTATTCGAATGCTGCGTTGTTCCATCATTGAGACGAATAGTGTTGACTTGGCTGTGCCATAATAATAAGCTACATAAGCTGAAATGCACATATAGCAGTGGCGTTTGAAAAACCATGAAGAAGACTCGTTTATTACTGCGGAGGCAGAGAGAACATCTCAACAACCTTCCGTAGTAGTCTCTCTGGCATGCCAACATATATACAAGAACACGAGGATTTCCAAGCACTTTAGTCAGTCTGATCTAGACCTCTCCTCGAGAACAGAGTTAAGTAAAATCTCACGTTCCCCTCCGAGTTAACTCGTTACATACACCGAAATCTGTTTCCTACTCGACTGTATATCTGACCTCACTCTAACCAAAAGCCCAGTTACAGTGTGAACTAAAGTGTTTCATATATTAATAGTTATATATCATAATTATTAATCTGTTAAATAAGGAACCTTGGGAAATTTTGTTCCTTGTATAATACATGGTAAGTGAAATGAAGCTTATTCGAAATTCTTAAAGAGTAGAAAAGACTTGCAACTTGGTTAGTGTCTGGTGAATAATTTCGGTACAAAGTAATTAGAAGCTGCAATAAAACATGAGCCTGCAAAATCCCAACTTGTAGTAGTGCATAGTGAGGTAAATTCACACCATGATTTTACATTTCACCAGACTGCACACTAGTGCACACTACCATTAAATCGCAGGTAAAAAGGCAAATAGCTCATTCTCAGTGACTGAGAGCAATCAAGAAGTTGTTGTTCACCACACATTATTAGCATTAACACATAAAAAGACCTTAGAAAGCCTTGAGGTGAATTTCCACTGAATAGTTTTGCACCAAACTGCATGCATGGTGGAAAGTGAAAAAAATTAGCCAAACTGCTGACGCCACATCGGCAGATCCAGTTCATTGTTCCTTCATTCTTTATTGTTAAAGAACTATTCCAATCTGTCTTTTTATTCAATCCCACTCAAGGATACTGACACAAAAGTTAGCCTAGCCACACGGTGCAAATTTATCTCGCCAAAATTGCAAGTCAACTAAAATTTATGCCCAGAACAAAATACACGAACGTACCCAAATTTTAAATCATACACATGAATCTTCTTCGTAGGATTAGAATATGAATTGCACACTCTCAACCCTCTTTTTACGACCCTCAAATAATAAAAGTCGCTTTTTGTGTATTTCAAAAGGAATCACTTGTTCCATCTATTACTTGCGTTCAAATGTCATACACACGAAGAAAAAATTCTTATTCCATAAAAGCTTAAGTATTATACAATAGTCTTCAACTTTCCTATCAAGCTGTCAAGCCAATTTAATTCCTATAAATGTCATTCTTCGAGTGTCAAGATTGAACTCCAAGTTTAATTTTAAATTGCTCCATCAAAGTTGCTCTTTAAAAAATGTAGTGAAACTTTCAATGCTCATGGGTTTGTTATTTATGAACATTCTCCAACTACAAATCGCCTCTTCCATTTCTCCAGATTGAAAAAATATGAGAACTCAATAAGGTAGGAATCTGAACTGACCATATAGTTCTGATAGTCCATATAGTTCTAGCGCGTATGAAAGGTGAACACACGTAAAGTGTAGGTAGAAACAATGAATGTCTGCATGGAAGTGTTAATCATCGTGCTTTAGTGTTATTATTGTTATTACTCACTAGTACACTCTTGTTATTCATCTGTACTTGCTCATACATTCTTAAGACTACGTTGGAAGTGAAAGAATTTGAGAGTGAGTAATATGCACAAAGTGAATAGCAGCTTATTATAAGCAATTCAGATGATTCACATTCACGTATGTAAAATACCAATCGATTTCTCGATTCACTTTTTTGTCTGGTTACTCATTTTGATACGAATTCCATGTCTACTGGTGACGAGCATGTTACGCAAGTACTTTATTCTTTCAAGTCTCAATCTTGACAGTGTAATATGTTTCTGAATTCCGAATTCTGAACTGAGACTTAATCATTGAATCTATATAGTGAGCAATCACATGGTGAATTACAGTGTATACTACTACTCACGTTGCATTCCTGGCCTCTTTCCTTCCATGAAATTTCCTTAAAGGTTTTCTTCGCAGCTCTTGCCAATTCTTCAGATTATGTGGGTTTATGAGAGAGAGAGAAAGAGACAGCAGAGGTTAGTAGCAGAAGAAACTCTGCGAGAACAATAGAGCAAAGTAGATCTTTTTACTACTTTACAACTACAATTTACTACTGTATACAATCACAATCCTCTGTCTAGTCGAATTTCTTCCTCAACCACTACAAGCAAATGCATAAACATTCACACACAAGTTTTTACCAAGTGCAATGTAATTTATCATCTTGCACTCGTAAAGGTTCCAAAGACACGACGGCTGTCACACGCGTTTTCAACTGCAATTGACTTGTTCTCTCTTTTCCATCTCTTCCGTCTTGTTTAAACATTAGTTCATGATTTCATTCCAAAAACCAATTTTACATCAAGTGACATGATGACTTTTATATTCCTTCAATAAGTAACAACTATCCTACGTATATTCATTCACTAAAGAGCAGATGAGAGCAGTGTTTAATTCAAGTGATCTTAATTGTAATTGATTTGGAGGACACTTACTTGACTAATAAATCTCGTCAGCAAGTCCTTTTCATTTATTTCAAGTAACTTAACTCTATGAATCTCAATCAGTATGCAAAAAATCACACATTGGTACGCGTTTATTTTTATTTTGTTAGACGGGGGTCAAATACTTGGTTTATATTTCATATAGATACATATAATATAGTCTGTTCAATTTATTTCTCTAGCAAATATACATATATATCTATCTTGTAAAACCTCAGGTTGTCTTACACACACGCACAAAATTTGCAACCAAGTAGGGCTCAAGCAGAGATTAAGCCTGAGGTTGGAAAGTGATTGAACGCGAAGATGAATAGGAATAAACAAATACTGTATATGCATAACGGGTTTGATAATCCACTCATCCATTTTGCTGCACGCTAAGAAATAAATAAAGGTGCCCCACCGATTGACCAGTCATTCAGGTACAACTGCATCGTTGGGAATTGGCGAGAATGACATAATCTCTAATATTAAGCCTTCATCGCCACCATCATCTTCTCAAAACACTTTAGGGTCACTCATTCATTTGCTTAGTCTTTACTCTTTTTTTCTACATCTCACAGACCACATTGAATATTCACATTCACTAAAACAAACTTGTGGAAAACAAGTCAGCTTCCACATACAATAATCGTTTACCATTTTGCATTTCTTTTGACACTGACTGCAGATCAGGTGAAACAAAAGTCATAATGGCAAACCATTCCACCTGCTGAGACACACAGTCGTTCATTATAATGTTTTGCGAATCTTGTCACAGTTGCCACTGCAAATAATAATATGGATTGGGTAACCTCACAATAAATGTAATTTGTAGTTTGATGAAGTATCCTCCGGAGGTGAACACTGGTACTTAATCCCCATTCCCACTGTGAAAGATAAGAGCGTAAATTAATGACTGTGTAATAAATATAGTACAAGAACTTGTTCCTCGCTGGTAATGTGAATGCGTAAACTATCAATGTAAATTCGCATTTATTTTATTCAGGACTTCTTTTCTTGTATGACCTCAACAGGAACGGAGAGCTGGATCTAATTCTACTTTCCGTCTCATCTGGAGTAGCTGATACAACGACAGATTAATTAGTTTTTTTAACCAACAATCCAAAAATGTAACCGGATCTTTACGTACTTTACGCAAAACGCCTCTCTTTGAAGATTCCATATTGCTTATTCCTTTCACCTGAAGACAGAAGAGCAACAAATTTGCTCCAAACTTTTTGTGAAACTTAAACCATTACAAAGAAGTGACTGTCGCTGAAACAGTTTCACATAAAAAAGTTTGTGAAACAGCCAGTGAGAATCCACAGACATAATCGTAAGACACAAAAGAATAAGAGTTTGAGCAAAACTTCCTCTTGTGGTTCTTTTGTCCAGAGTTTTATCTTTACACTAAACCTAAACTAAAGGAAACTAGAGACAGAACTCCAAACTTGTGCGTTTAAGATTTATTTTAAAGAATCCCCATTCTCTGCTTATTATCTCCATACGTGAGCACACCAAAAATCACGGCAGGACAACCCACGATTTCCAAGTTTTACTGGACACGATCTTCCGAATACGATGATGACAATAATAATAATAATGAGGAGATAGATCTGCTGAAGATGAAAGAGAGACTTCACATTAAAGCATTATTCGCAAGCACAGACATGTGGCGTTGTATATCATCATGAAAAACAACTGTTGGGAACTACAGATCACAAAAGGAGACGACGTTGTGTAAAGGAAGCAAAATATATTTTTGCGGACTTGATGAAAGCGTTAATAATCATAATTTTAAGGAAGAACAACAATATGATGATGAGCCAAGATGATGATGGGAGGAAGTAGTGACGCTGATTGCTGCAGCATTATCAGTGATATGGTTAGTGTTCAAGTGATCATCTGTAATAATAATCTGAGGTGTCTTCGAAGAAGGACAAGTAGTGGTGGATGTTACTCCAGTGCTGCTTCATACTACTACTACTACTAATGCTGTCAGAGTGCGTATACAGTGTGAATTGAGTGAATAGTAATAAAGTTTCGTGGTTCTTTCGGTGTGTAGTAGTCTCGTTGTATTGTATAATATATCAGAATGGTGCTGCTTCATCTCGGGGTCTTCTTACTGTCTGCCGGAGTTGCTCTCACCTTCAACCTTGAACCAAAGTTACCTGTCATTAAACGGGGTGAAGCCAACTCTTACTTTGGCTTCTCGGTTGCTCAGCACACAACATCTGAGGGAGCTCATTGGTAAACCCACAATCTATATATTCTTTTTACTTATGTATTATTATTATTATTGAGTCTCATATTTAGTTTTCTTTCCTAACTTATCAATTAAATATTCATTTGCGTATTGAGAAGGACAGTTGTTTAAATTAAGAGAGAGAATAAAAGTGACGAGTCAGAATGAGTTAAATCATGCATGAATTATAATATGGATTACTATTATACTATTTGTACTCCAGGAATACTTTAAGGACCTTTTTACTTCAGTTATTTAATGATGAACTATCTACACACTACATCACATACACACACAAAACACAAGCATATCTTTTATTAAGCTCTTAAGGGTCTCTCTTTTTCTTGTAGACATCCTTTTCAACCTCTACACAGAATGATTGCGCTGTTTATGATTAAAGTACTCCACAGAAAGACTTATGTGTATCTGTATAGGGACCCTCGCAGTCCTATTTCATACCTTCTCCCACTTTACACGGTATTTAGAGGGATGAACTATTAAGTTCATTTCACACAATCATCCACTTCTACGAGTTCCTTTCTACCTGAAAACTCTCCAGAAGAGCTCTTCTTTTTCTTCTGTCCTTCTTTTATTATTATTTTCCCCGGTACACAAAAAGAACAAACTGTTATGTCTTTCGAGATTCATGCTGTTCACTCTCTTTTCTTTCTGTTGTCCACGACAAGAAGAGCACAATAATGTTTCTACTGCCATCACTGCACAAAATACCAATTGCACAGTGTCATCCAGCCTTATACATGTATATATATATTCTTTAGTGACACATTCTTCTTCTTGCTCTAAAATCTCCGAGCGATAAAAGAAACCTTTGTATTTAAAGTAACAACTCCGTGCATACTACCATTTTAGGATGGGAACGATACACAACAACCTCTTACCTGTGATGTAAAGTGTCAAGTTGGGGTTATGTAAGATCGTATTCGGCAATGGGAATAACAATGCATACACTAACTCTTACAGCTGGACAATTCCCTTGAAAGTTGTGTAAAAGAGACTTGAGCACAAATCGTTGGCTTTCATCTCATTAGCTGCGAGCAAAAAGTCTTTTTGGATGCTTTAAAAGACTGTTAAAAGTAAATTCGGACATGTCACACACACACACAACTTATGTGTAGCTTTAGATGATATAACACATAGTTTTGAAGTTTTGCGTGCAAACACATGTCAATATAGTGGTTTTTTTCTGTAACTGTGTTTATAAAACATAACAAGCAGCTTATAAACTCATCCAGCATATGAGAATACCTGGCGAGGTGACATTCACCCTTTCGTCAGTTCGTGATCGAAAGACGGACGGAACAACAAGGAAAAATATAAAGATGGTTGTGTCAGATTAATCTTTTTAAAATTCCTCACGTCTTGCTCTCTTGTGTGGGACACAAAGACAAATGATTTTATTGTGATGTCGTCAATTTACTGATCATGTGGTTGTGGTCACCTATAGTCACCTCATCGACTGTGTCACCAAACTTACGTTCTCTCACTCAAGATCCTCTAATGAAATCCCATTACCACTCAAGATAACAGACTTCATAGGTCACGAGTGAGACACACAAAACAACGGCAGACCCTTCACAACTTTTTATTTCTTCCGTTAAGATCATTTTTTATTTTCTCCCGTCATTCCTTTCATTACATTTCTCAACTTTATATTTATACAAGGCATATTCCAAGAATCTACAAAGAGAATCTGACATCGGAGGGTTCTTCTTATATTGTTGGTAGTTGTTAGCAGTCCATAAGACCCAATAATAACGCTTCCCACAGATACTTTGATTTGTAGGAAGAATGTGGAATAGTCCTCCTAACGAACAAAAGGATGGGACATGGATTCCTCTATTCTCTCAGTTTGCAGTTGAAGGTTTAAAAGTGTTTGTCCAAATAATAAACGAACACACACCTGAGTAGCCGAAATGAGTTGCCTTTAAGAGTGTAAAAAGCTTCTCTTGACTCTGTCTGTGTAAATTTCAAACGCACACAAAACTAAAATAACTGAACATTCTCTCCATTCTTTATGATTTTCGAGCAGTAAAAATGAAATGTTGTGATTTGAGTAAATACTTTGGCTTTCAACTGCCACACATGCATCCAATGAACCCTTTCAAGCCGAAGTAATAAAGGTAGTCGTATAAACTCATTCAAGGAAAACAGAAAATACATTGCATGGGAAATTATGGAGAAAGAAGGAATCGCCGAAATATTGACGAGACTAAAATCTTCCTCCCCTTGCTGTCTCAACACTTTTGTTAACTTAGTTTCATACCTTTACCAACACTCTGTGTCAATTTAAATGAAAATCCAATCGGCAGGATTTGAAAACAACCAGTACATGCTCAGGAAATGAACAATCTCAAGTCAACAGTCAACTTAAGATCGGCAAGCTTATATATTAATCAATCTAGAACTTCTTATAAGACTATATAGTAAACAAAAGGAATTTGATAGTTAAAGTGGATTAACCTCACGGTTTTCTCAAATGATTCATCGCAAAGTTTATAAGAACATTCTTCATTAAAGAGACCGGGAGGTATCAGCACATCTGTTTAGTTGGTACGGATGATCAGAGAGAGTGATAAGTTTGTTGAATACATTAAATAATTGGTTTTTGTTGTTCGAGATAATTAAATGAGTCGCACAAGAAAGAGCACCAAAGTCTTCTGTTAGTTTCCTCTTATCGTAATTGCTTTGTTGTAGTAGAGATATGCAAATAAAAGGATTTTGAGCACCACCATCACCGTCAAATTGTCGTATTAACTAAAAGTTCAAGACCCATTAGACACATTTGCCTTAAGTTATTATCTGAGAGTTGTTACTCTCAATCTTAAATTGCATTATATAGACTTAAATTCACGCGTCAGAATTGGGTTATCTATGTCGCATGAACTTTTTATTCCGGTTCAGATTTGATGCGTCCGACTCATATATTAATTTCTCAAATGGACATTAAATTTGCACATAGCTTTTGTGTCTCACTACGTATTGTATTATATTGCGACTTTGGCTTGCCTGCGATAGGTTCTTATCGACAGTAGAAAGCATTGGCAATTTTTCCTGTTCTTCAAAACCACGATAAATTTTATACGGATGCATACATATGTTACATAAATAAGTTAATATCGACGTGCATAAAATATTATTTACTTGTGTTAGTCTGTAGTTTGGAGTCAGCTCGTGTAAATTTTTGCAGTAACTTATCCTTGAAGATTTGGTACATAACTTCGTTAAAATAAATTCACTAATAGACAGTTCATTCATCTCTAAAAGACGGAGTGAATCAAGTAGCAGTTTAGTGAGTTTAGCAGCAAAGTTGCTTCTTCTTCCTCCGAGTGTCTTCTTGACAAGCACATACACAAAGTACAAAGTAGAAGAACAACTCTTGTTCCTGGCTTAATTTCTGAATGCTTTTCTCATACAATCAGTAAAACTTCTTTACGCATAACTTATCACGTACTGCTATATGGTCTTTATTCCCGTTCTACCGTAAATCAGAATGGATAACAAAATAAAGTTCCTGCTTACTTCGCGTTGCTCCTGCTGCAGATTATACTGCAGAGAGTCCAATAAACAACAACCACTCCTCTCGCGTAGTTTTAATGCAATTTGAGTAAAATGAAATGTCCATCGCGATGAATGGGAACCGATCCCCACAGACTTTCCATTAAATCATTACACACCAGCAGCAGCATCATTCTAACTCAATAAAGCAGAGATGAACGACGACTTGCTTCACTGAGCTCTCCTCTTACTGCTGCAACTTTAACCTTAGCTTTTACTTGATTCCATCATCCGTTAAGTCTCTCTAGATGAATTTATGACTAAATGAAATCTCTTTGACCCCATAGAGACTCCTATGTACACTTAGCATCTCTCTTCCAACTCTCATTTGCCAATGATGAATGAATAAAACTAATTTATGGCTGTGTGACTTACGCAAAATCACTGAAAATGCTCCAATAATAATCCTTTCCTTTTGATTTATTCGGCAGTCACTTCTCGTATCATTTCAGAGTTATCTTTAATCACTCTACGTAAACAATTCTGGTTTGTTTCACTACTGAAGAGGAGCCCATTTGTTGAGTACCGTCAACTGAATCTCTTACGACGAAACTCTTCTGTACGAGTATTTGTAACATTTGAAGTGCGTAATCGCAGCCGCAACTTCTCTTACGCATCAAACATAAGATACATATTTGTATTCTGCCTTCATCTAGATGATTGATGGGATCGAATGAAGAAATGGAAGCAGTAATCGTGTTTTTTGCATCGACTAATCTTTTAAGTAACATTGACCATGCAAAGCTTGAATGCGTGCGTGTGCAGGACTTGCACACTACAAATGAATCTGAAAACATCTACGCATAGAGGCTAGGCAGGCAAAGGTTTTCCTTATTCTTTGAGAATATAAAGACTTTTAGACAGTTTATCGGAGAGTATCACGCGTCTTTGCATCTGCAGACGATTTTCCTACTCAAGCAATTGAGTTGTAAATGCAGATGCACTTTTCCAAATTGAGGGAAACGGAAGAAGGATACGAGGGTGTTTGTCCATCTGGCTTGCGCTGCTTATACAATATATGCCTTGCCTCTATTCGATTTATTAGAAAAGCAGGAAATGAAACAAAACTTGAGAGATCGACCCGCTCCACTGCTGCCTCTCTACAGTCTCATCTTCCATAATAATTGGGCTAACAATTGTAATCCATATTCAGTACGGTTCACAATAGCAGACACGAAAGAAGGGACGCGAAGAGAAATGTGTATAATGGAATATGCTCTCGTCTGCCTTTCACTTCCTTCCTTGATTATCATAAAGTAAATTAAGAAAGGTCCGTTCAATTCTCATCAAACAAGGACCCTGCACGGAACTTAAAACAGTGTATATGTAATATTTGTCCATTAATCATTCCTTGCATATTATATATATGAGATTCACCAGTACAATATATAGATAGGTATATAGATAGGCTTTCTTAAAGGAAATTATATTCAAAGCTATTTATGTGTTCTATGAAAACACTTTCGTTGTCACTTCTATTCCATTCTGATTTCTGAAGTGTCTCAATATGTCTCCGTGCAACTGGAGCAAAGCTAACAATAGGAGCCTTGTCGTGTTAAAGCAAAGTTGTTAATTGGCGTGCAGCCTCATTACCCATCCATATCAAGGAGTTCATCAGCCCACCGACTTGTCTTAATTTATACTCCATGCTTAATTATATAGTGACAAAGTCTTTCTTTGTCATATTCGAAAGTTTTCTTCTTAAATATAAAGAATGTATTCAGCAAACTCTGACATACTCTTCTATTCCTTCTAAAAGGCTGAACTTTGTAAAGAACCACTGCAGTACGAGGTACGAGGTATAGTTTCTCTTTAGGTCTGTGTTGCATCACCATTCGTCCTACAATATATACATACCACTATAGGTTGTATTTCTCTCTCTATTATGTCAAACTGTGCGACCTCATTCCCCGAGACAAGGCTGGCATTAAAACTACACCAGTTAAAATGTTTAATTGAACAATCTTCTCGTACAATAACACTTTGTCGCTAATGCTCCGAATGCGAAATGCACTTTAGTGCAAGGAACTTGGAGATATCCTGCAATTTCTTATGCCGATGTTGCTCCACTGCACTCTTATTATATCTAGAAATTAATTCGGAAAAGCCCCTTCATTTCATGATATAGGTTCCATAGTATACGTGTTCAAATTTCATTGAATTACATAATCTTTAGTTTCTGGAGTGTTTTATTTGAACGGAGTTCGTGCAAAAGGGCATGAAAAGTGGAGTAGTAGTGGTGTGCAATAAGTCATGATGGAATTACGGAAGAGATTAGTGGAACTGAAACAAGCGGAGGGAACAAGGAGAGAGATGCACAGAGATCGTAGTAATGAATGAGGCTTGGAAAGACTGTTCGAGTGTAAATGACAGCCTCAGAGAGATGTTAAGTGGGACAAGGAGACGATAGAAATTCCACGACCACATGGGACACACACACTAGACAAGTAGAAGAAGAATTCCATCTGACTACCAGAAAGAGAGGATTTGCAATTACACTTTCTCATGATGACATTAAAAGAGAGACATGTCTGTACCATTCCACAAGTAAATGACCATCTGCATGCTCTTCCTCATATGCTCAAATATTCTGCGAAAATACTCGCACACAATTTCACTAACAGGAAAGTAGAACACCGAAAACCGAATGTGTACTTCTTGACTTTGTGTTCAGTACAACTCTGCGTGTATGCTTTCGACGTGAATTCTTTTGCTCCAAACCATTTACAAAATGACTTTGTCAGCAGATCATCTAGAAGATCTTTTCTTGTACTCACACTAGAAAGTTCTTCTGCTACTCGGACGATGTGATGTCACTCAAATAGAATAAAAGCTTCTTTCATTTGTCGCTGCACAAACAGCTTTGTATAGAATTTATTTTAGGAAAGAGAAACATCTTTTCCGTAAAGACGACAATTTGATTCTGTTACTGAGTTTGTGTAGATTAAAGATCAAGTTGTCAGAGAAAGAGGCAACTTTCTTCCGTCACGTTGCTCGTTTCTCAATCTCAATTCATCTCTGTTGTCTCTCACATCGTAACAAAAGCTTTTGCTACTGATTTACCGTCCCATCCAGTTGATTCTAAATGCCACCACCAAAGCAAGGAGAGTAAATTCTTTCAGCCGTCTACATGGGGTTGACACGCTACAATAAAGCCAATGGGGAAGAACTCCTCTGTGGGAGTGTCCAAGACACACCCACACTCACTACACAATGACAATGACACTCTCTCTCTCGCATGGTGAATAGACAATCAATAAACATAGGAACTTGAAAAAAGGGTTACTCTTTGGATTTCTTCTCTTCCAAGATCAAGGAAGAATCGCATGACTGAACACTTCTACAACTTTTACTACACACAGATCATCTTATACTTGTCTAAATTCTCATGTTCTCTCAAGCTTCACACGGAAGTTCACAGAAAAAACCTTGACTTTGAATTCAAACACAACTTTGTAAAAAGCAGCAGAAGAGGTTTAAATAAATTTATACAAAAAAACTCTAGCCTGAAATCCCGGATAATGCGTGACTGTTACAAGAAAAGCACGCATCCATCATTCAACCAATTCGCACCATATCACACACACATACACAGTTGACAGTACTAGAAGAACCCGCAACCGAAATATACAGATCTGTATAGAAGACTTAGTTCATTTCAGTTTTTATTTTTCATCTACACACACACACTCTGCGAGCTCCTCATCGTCTAGGCGATCTCTGCTGAGTCTGACACAAATAATGCAACCATATCTTTTTCGTTGTGTTGGATGATACCTAAGAATAGAAAGATAAATCCATCTCTGTCAAGTATATTATTATCTTTTGCAACCGAGGACGATTCTTCTTGAGACTGTTGTGTTCCATTTACATTAGCCGAATCATATGGACTGCTTCTGATGGAAATAAGGATATCTTTTCAAATTATTCACTCTGAAGTTAGTTGTATTTTTCTGTTGTAAGTGGCAGCTGAAGAGGAACATTTGAGAAATTTGTATTCATATAAACAACACGCATGAATTTTTATTAAAATTCTATTCGAGCTGTCTCAAATAAATTTATTGTTGAGGTTAGGGAACGTGTGGATGGGTGAGATGTCCACAATACAATTTTAAAAAGATGCCTACTTAAGTTGTAAAACTTCATAGAACAATTTAGTAATTGTACAAAAAAGATCTACATCTTCAGTCTCCGCAGCATCCATGGGAGATTATTGCTTGACACTTGAGACAAATGTGATTCGTCATTTCTTCAGAAATCAAGTCATCCGAAGTGGAATCCAATTTGTCACTTGCATAATATTCAGTCCTTCGAATCCTTTAACTCTCGACCAGTTTCCTCAGGTTTCTGTTCAAAGCTGTCCTCCTTTCCAGAAATAATGATGATAACAAGACTGGCTTCGGTGTGTTTATAACTACTTCCCCTTATTATTAAAATAATCCAACCGTTAAACCTTTACCGACGGATGAGATGAGTTTGAAAAAGTAATACACGTTCCTCCTTATCTCGAGTCTTATATGTTACCTATATATGCATATATATATATGCCTTCGCCTTGTCTCTCAAGATGACTTCTTTTTACGAGTAAAATCAACAATTGACCCATAGCAGTTTATTCTTATCAAGAAATAAAATCCAGTTCGACCTGTGTGAGAGTATAAAAAGGAGCTTTTTCATCTTCTCCATCCACTTCTCCTCTTAGCCATCAATTCTTTGTACTTTACCCATCAAGCATTCCTCATACACGACAGGATTTTTCTTACAGATAACTTGCCCAAAAGAAACAAGTCTTCATCCTGTTCTTATCAAATCTCTCTCTCTCTCTGACGCTTCGAAAATCTCTGAGTTGCGTTTAACTTTGATTTCTTTTGGTATCCATCATTAAATTCTGACCTTAAAAAATCTAAGAATGGGCTTACTCACCTCTATCATTAAAAGTCCCACTTGCTCCAGGGAATTTAATAATAGGAGCTCCTACTAGACATCTTCCCCGAATATTTTCTACTCCACAAATAGTAAAAAGTATCATGATATACGTGTTATTGAATTAATAATACATAAATAGATACACAATAATTATTCAGAGAATTATTTAAGCCCATTTCGGGTGGTGAACAGCAAATAATTTTGAAGAAAAAAGCAGCAAATACTGAAGTTTCAAAAGTCCTATTATTGCATCCTTTTGAAATGGATCCAAAAACGACGCCAGTTATAAAGAAGGCTGAAATTTATTTCAATAAATCGCTCGGAGGAAAAACTCGTCCGATCATTTCAAAAATTCTGTTAGAACGTGAACTTAAACCTGCTTAATAAAAATTAACCAGGTGGCTGATCTAATTTAGAAAAATAATTAATTACTCGTCCACTTTAAAAGGCAAGATGATGAGTTGGTTTGAAATGAGCCCTCAGGGTGAATGCTAACTCAGACGAAAAAGAAAGAAAGGAGAATTTCCACAGCACAAAGTAAATGACGGACGGGAATCAGGTAGCCCCTATTATTATTACTTCATCCTTCCGATGATCCACAGGAGAGGTGAACAAAGTCACACTAAATGAGATGAATTGACTGACAAATTGAAATGACCTTGAGTATCCTGAGTATTACACGATGATGAAGAAAGGATAGAATGTGTCATGTCAAGTGAATCTTTTGAGAGATCCATTATCCATGGAAAGAGCTGAAGATGAACTAAAAGTTCTCCATGAACAATCAGGAAGGAGAGCTAATCGAAAGCCATCGTAGATGCATATAGATGGATTTGTTGAGACAACAAACTCTCATCTTCTCCGACTGCTCTTTCCCTTGAGAGCAATCTTGTGTCTTTTCCTTGTGTTCTATAAGTAACAAGCCGACTATAATATGGAAACCCGGCGATGATATTCCCCTAAGCAAAGCTTCCAAAACATTTCCCTTCTTTTAAGTCCTTCGCTGATTGACATCCACTAACATGTGGAATTCCTTCCTAGAAGAATGACATACACACGTCGTCTCTTAATTGGCAACAACTTTCTCTACTTTTCTCATAGGAATCCACCCAAAAATTATGTCCAGAATACTAAACGACCCATCCCTCTCCGGTGGTTTAGTATTTATTTCTTGGCAACCACTTCCTTATAGTCTCCTGTGTGAATGTACTTTATATTATTATTTCGTCTTCAATTTTTTTTCTTCAGTTATTACTCTTCTTTGTTTTTGTTGTAAATTGCCTTGTGTGCAGTTTGCTAAATTAATCTTTCCCCTTCGTAATAAAAGGATGGGCTCGTTCCTGAGCTCATGTAGACTTGTCTAAAAGCATGTTTCCTTCGGCATCAGAGAGTCATTAGTTGTAAGTCATCATTTATGTGAGGGATGGTCTTTAGCCTCACAAAGATGTCCACGCAAAAAAGAAATTCCAATTGGAATACTACAACAACAGCAACAACAACAACAACAAAGCATTTATTGTTTGTTCCTGTGTGTCGTGTTCTTCATCGACTCGACAAATGTTGAATGTCTTCTTGGTGGTTGTCCGACCACGCCAAAAAACAATCTCTAGAAAAAATTAAAATTACAATGAAGGAGAAATGTATTATGGAAAGTGTGTGTTCATTTCAGCTCAGTGGTGGCATGAAAGTCGATGATACTCTTCCTCTTTCGTCTAATTATTACCTCTGATGGTTGTAAAACTAATGTTTGGTTGTCATAATAATAAATGTATGGTTGGATTACTCATACCAATTTGCCATTCAGGCACAGACAAGCCAGTCACCATTTAGTCGGTGTGGCCTTAAATGTCTACCTACTTAAAACCGATATATTGAAGAACAATCAAAAAGTTCTATTACAAACACACACACACACACATCGACTGTCCTTTGGCAGAGAAGGAACTCTATTAATCTCCCCATTGTTCGTTCCCTCATTGCACTCATAGTCAATTTCATTCACCCATACTCACTAGTTCACTACACACAGAATATTCATTTCTCCAGACTAGCAATTACAATTAGCTTATGTAAATCTCACGAACAAACTTATATTCATCTCTTCGTGATGTCTGGAGAAAGAAATGATGATTACTCACGACTTGCATTTTTAAATTTATTTCCAACATGGCA
>Ga0194135_10001041_pt1 | contig 16243 bp, 14 predicted proteins | sample LitLau_LLRF_2013_FD_134024 | JGI IMG/M metagenome (GOLD analysis project Ga0194135, IMG submission 134024) | Freshwater sediment microbial communities in response to fracking from North America - Little Laurel Run_MetaG_LLRF_2013 (version 2) | ecosystem: Environmental > Aquatic > Freshwater >...
GCAGCGAGGACATGATGTTGGCTTCGTCGTCGTTGGTCAGGGCCAGGAAGATGTCGGCGTCGGCGATGTTCTCTTCCAGTAGCAGGTCGCGGTCCGAAGCGCTGCCCTGCAGCACCACGGTGCTGTCCAGGGTGTCGGACAGGTAGCGGCAGCGGGCCGGGTTCATCTCGATGATCTTCACCTGATAGCGGCTTTCGATGGCCTCGGCCAGGCGCTCGCCGATCTGCCCGCCACCGGCGATGACGATGCGTTTGTAGGACTCTTCCAGGCGGCGCATCTCGCTCATCACCGCGCGGATATGGGCCTTGGCGGCGATGAAGAACACTTCGTCGTCGGCCTCGATCACCGTGTCGCCCTTGGGCATGATCGGCCGGTCGCGACGGAAGATTGCCGCCACCCGGGTATCGACGTTGGGCATGTGCTCGCGCAGCTGGCGCAGTTGCTGGCCCACCAGCGGGCCGCCGTAGTAGGCCTTGACCGCCACCAGTTGCGCCTTGCCTTCGGCGAAGTCGATCACTTGCAGGGCACCTGGGTGCTCGATCAGGCGCTTGATGTAGTTGGTTACCACCTGCTCGGGGCTGATCAGCACGTCGACCGGGATGGCGTCGTTGTCGAACAACCCGGCGCGGGTCAGGTAGGCGGCTTCGCGCACCCGGGCGATCTTGGTCGGGGTGTTGAACAGGGTGTGGGCGACCTGGCAGGCGATCATGTTGGTTTCGTCGCTGTTGGTCACCGCCACCAGCATGTCGGCGTCGTCGGCTCCGGCCTGGCGCAGCACCGTGGGAAAGGAGCCGCGGCCTTGCACGGTGCGGATGTCCAGGCGATCACCGAGGCCGCGCAGGCGTTCGCCGTCGGTGTCGACCACGGTGATGTCGTTGGCTTCGCTGGCCAGGTGTTCCGCCAGTGTGCCGCCCACTTGCCCGGCGCCGAGGATGATGATTTTCATCCAGTCACTCCCTTAAAACCGTTTAGCCGCGTGCGGCGGCGATCTTGATCAACTTGGCGTAGTAGAAGCCGTCGTGGCCGCCCTCTTGCGCCAGCAACTGGCGTCCGTGGGGCTGCCTGAGGCCGGCCGCAGGCTGCCCCAGTTGGCCGCCGATGTCCAATTCACGGGCGCCCGGGGTTCGGGCCAGGAAGGCTTCGATGACTTCGGTGTTCTCGGTGGGCAGGGTCGAGCAGGTGGCGTAGAGCAGGATGCCGCCCACTTCCAGGGTCTGCCACAGGGCGTCCAGCAGTTCGCCTTGCAGCTGCGCCAGGGCAGCGATGTCGTCCGGCTGGCGGGTCAGCTTGATGTCCGGGTGGCGACGGATCACACCGGTGGCCGAGCAGGGCGCGTCCAGCAGGATCCGCTGGAACGGTTGGCCGTCCCACCAGGCCTGGGTGTCGCGGCCGTCGGCGGCAATCAGCTGGGCATCGAGCTTCAGGCGGTCGAGGTTTTCCCGCACCCGCACCAGGCGCTTGGCTTCCAGGTCCACCGCCACCACGCCGGCCAGCTCCGGCTGCACTTCGAGGATGTGGCAGGTCTTGCCCCCCGGTGCGCAGCAGGCATCCAGCACCCGCTGCCCCGGCGCCAGCTCCAGCAGCTCGGCGGCCAGTTGCGCGGCTTCGTCCTGCACGCTGATCCAGCCTTCGGCAAAGCCCGGCAGGCTGCGAACGTCGCCGGCTTCGTCGAGGACGATGCCGTCCTGGCTGTAGACGCAGGCCTTGGCCGCCACTCCCGCTGCGCTCAGCAGCTTCAGGTAGGCGTCCCGCGCATGATGCCGGCGATTGACCCGCAGGATCATCGGCGGGTGGGCGTTGTTGGCGGCGCAGATGGCTTCCCAGTGCTCGGGCCAGAAGGCCTTGAGGGACTTTTGCAGCCAGCGCGGGTGGGCGGTGCGTACCACCGGGTCGTGTTCCAGCTCGGCCAGCAGGGCCTCGCTTTCACGCTGGTCGCGGCGCAGCACGGCGTTGAGCAGGGCCTTGGCCCAGGGCTTTTTCAGCTTGTCGGCGCAACCCACGGTTTCGCCGATGGCGGCGTGGGCCGGCACCCGGGTGTAGAGCAGTTGATACAGGCCCACCAGCAGCAGCGCCTCGACATCGGCATCGGCGGCCTTGAACGGCTTCTGCAGCAGCTTGGCCGCCAGCGCCGACAGCCGTGGCTGCCAGCGCGCGGTGCCGAAGGCCAGGTCCTGGGTGAAGCCGCGATCACGGACCTCGACCTTGTCCAGCTGGATCGGCAGCGAGCTGTTGAGCGAGGCCTTGCCGTTGAGGACCGCGGTCAGGGCCTTGGCGGCGGCCAGGCGCGGGTTCATTGGGCGTCCGCCGCTTGGCCGAGGACGGTGCCGAGGGCGAATTTCTCGCGACGGCTGTTGAACAGGTCGCTGAAGTTCAGCGCCTTGCCCCCGGGCAGTTGCAGGCGGGTCAGGCACAGCGCCTGTTCAGCGCAGGCGACGATCAGCCCGTCCTTGCTGGCGCCGAGGATCTCGCCCGGGGCGCCACGGCCTTCGGCCAGGGTGGCGGCCAGGACTTTCAGGGCTTCGCCATTGAGCGTGCTGTGGCAGATCGGCCAGGGATTGAAGGCCCGGACCAGGCGTTCCAGCTCCACGGCCGGGCGGTTCCAGTCGATGCGCGCCTCGTCCTTGTTCAGCTTGTGGGCGTAGGTGGCCAGGCTGTCGTCCTGGACTTCGCCTTGCAGGGTGCCGGCGGCCAGGCCTTCGATGGCTTGCAGCACTGCCGGCGGACCCAGCTCGGCCAGGCGGTCATGCAGGCTGCCGCCGGTGTCCTGGGCGCTGATCGGGGTGCTGACCTTGAGCAGCATCGGCCCGGTGTCCAGGCCGGCTTCCATGCGCATCACGGTCACCCCGCTTTGCGCGTCACCGGCTTCTACGGCGCGCTGGATCGGCGCCGCACCGCGCCAGCGCGGCAGCAGCGAGGCGTGGCTGTTGATGCAGCCCAGGCGCGGGATATCCAGCACCACCTGGGGCAGGATCAGGCCGTAGGCCACCACCACCATCAGGTCCGGCTTGAGCGCCGCCAGTTCGGCCTGGGCCTCGGCGTTGCGCAGGGTAGGCGGTTGCAGCACCGGGATCTGGTGTTCCACGGCCAGTTGCTTGACCGGGCTGGGCATCAGCTTCTGCCCACGACCGGCCGGGCGGTCCGGCTGGGTGTAGACCGCGACGATCTGGTAAGGGCTGTCGAGCAGGGCCTTGAGGTGTTCGGCGGCGAATTCGGGGGTGCCGGCAAAGACGATGCGCAATGGCTCAGTCATGGGAATTCTCGATGTTAAACATGCGGAAAAGAAAAAGGCTTGCCGTAGCAAGCCTTTGCAAGACGGTCATCAAGCCTGCTGGCGATGCTGCTTTTCCAGCTTCTTCTTGATCCGATCACGCTTGAGCGTGGACAGGTAGTCGACGAACAGCTTGCCGTTGAGGTGGTCGCATTCGTGCTGGATGCACACCGCCAGCAAACCTTCGGCGATCAGCTCATAGGGCTGGCCGTCGCGGTCCAGGGCCTTGATCTTGACCCGTTGCGGACGGTCGACGTTCTCGTAGAAACCCGGCACCGAAAGGCAGCCTTCCTGATACTGGTCCATCTCGTCGGTCAGGGCTTCGAACTCGGGGTTGATGAACACCCGGGGCTCGCTGCGATCTTCGGACAGGTCCATGACCACGACGCGTTTGTGCACGTTGACCTGGGTCGCCGCCAGACCGATGCCTGGGGCCTCATACATTGTTTCAAACATGTCGTCGACCAACTGACGCACTTCGTCGTCCACTACGGCCACGGGTTTGGCGATAGTGCGCAGGCGCGGATCAGGGAATTCGAGGATGTTTAAAATGGCCATAAGCGTAATTGCTACACGTGTGAAGTAAGGGCGGAGTCGGCGCCCTGACAGGTCCTGGACCTGGGCCGCCGATGCAAAACGTGCTCTGCAAGGGAGCGAGCCGCGCAGGCTCTGGCGTTTTACGCGAGCGCACATAATAAAGGGATTCAGCCCCCGAGGAAATGACTGTTCGCCTTGCCGCCGTTGGGCTGGACCGCCATCGGTCGCCGCTGCAGGCCTGCTCCTGGGGGCGTGACCGAGGTCTGCTCAGCGAGCGCGACCAGCGTTTGGGCGCAGCGTCGGCGAAGTTGGCAGACCGTTTCCCGAGGGCGTCGGGAAACTTGTCCTCAACAAGTTACCAACAGACTTATCCACAGCTTGTTCCGGCGCTGACCGGACTGATGACGATCAAGGATGATCCATGTCGCACTCGATTAGTGCCGCCATTTCCCCCGCGGAACTGGAAGCCCGTTTACGTTTGCATGGCGTGCCCGGTCTGGGACCCAGGCGCTTTCAGCGCCTGCTCCAGGCCTTCGGTTCAGCCGCCAAAGCCCTCAGTGCACCGGCCGGTGCCTGGCATGCCCTGGGCCTGCCGGCCGCCTGCAGCGATGCCCGGCGCAGCGCCGAAGTGCGCGAGGGCGCTCGGCGTGCCTTGGCCTGGATAGACAACCAGGCCCAGCATTTACTGATGTGGGACCAGCCCGGCTACCCGGCCATGCTGGCCCAGTTGGAGGATGCGCCGCCGCTGTTGTTCGTGGCCGGCGACCCTTCGATTCTGGAACGGCCGCAGCTGGCGATGGTGGGCAGCCGCCGCGCTTCGCCCCCGGGACTGGACACCGCGGCGGCGTTCGCCAGGAGCCTGGCCGGAGCCGGATTCGTGATCACCAGTGGTCTGGCCCTGGGCATCGATGGCGCAGCCCATCAGGCGGCACTGGCCGTTGGCGGGCACACGGTGGGGGTGCTGGGCACCGGCCTGGAAAATTTTTATCCACAGCGCCACCGAGCCTTGGCCCAGGCGATGATCGACCAGGGCAGCGCGGTGGTTTCCGAGTTCGCGCTGGACACCGGTCCGCGGGCGGAGCACTTCCCCCGGCGCAACCGGATCATCAGCGGCCTGTCCCTCGGCGTGCTGGTGGTGGAAGCCAGCGTGGCCAGCGGTTCCCTGATCACCGCCCGCCTGGCGGCGGAACAGGGCCGCGAGGTGTACGCGATTCCCGGTTCCATCCATCACCCCGGTGCGCGGGGCTGTCACCAGCTGATCCGTGATGGCGCGGTATTGGTGGAAAGCGTGCAGGACATTCTCGAAACCCTCAGGGGCTGGCAACACGTGGCACCGCCGGCCGCCGTGCCGGCCGAAACCGCCGTGCATCCGCTGCTGGCCTTGCTCCTGGCCGCGCCCCACACCAGCGAGGCCCTGGCGCTGGAAAGCGGCTGGCCCCTGCCCCGGGTGCTGGCGGCCTTGAGCGAGTTGGAGATCGACGGCCTGGCGGTCAATGAAAACGGCCGCTGGCTGGCCCGTCCGGGCTCGACGTGAGGGCTGTTGCGACCTGTCGCCAAACGGCAACAGGCCCTAGGTTTTATAGGCAGGATCGGTAAACTGCGCACAGCTTTTATCTGGAGGTTCGGCAATGGTCAGCAGTTGGCGTGTGCAACAAGCCGCACGAGAGATTCGCGCAGGGGCGGTGATTGCCTACCCAACCGAAGCGGTCTGGGGCTTGGGGTGCGATCCGTGGAACGAAGAGGCAGTGGATCGCCTGTTGGCGATCAAGTCACGCTCGGTGGACAAGGGCCTGATTCTGATCGCCGACAACATCCACCAGTTCGACTTTCTCTTCGAGGATTTCCCCGACACCTGGATCGAGCGCATGTCCAGCACCTGGCCGGGTCCCAACACCTGGCTGGTGCCCCATCAGAACCTGCTGCCGGAGTGGGTTACCGGGGTGCATGACACGGTGGCGTTGCGGGTCAGCGACCATCCGCTGGTGCGTGAGCTGTGCGCGTTGGTGGGACCGCTGATTTCCACCTCGGCCAATCCCCAGGGGCGGCCGGCGGCGCGCACGCGGCTGCGCATCGAACAGTACTTCCGCGGGCAACTGGACCTGGTGCTTACCGGCAGCCTGGGCGGGCGCAAGAACCCGAGCCTGATCCGCGATCTGGCCACCGGCAGGGTGGTGCGGCCTTCCTGATTGCTGCGCCGGCTCCCACGGGTCATCGCGACGCGTGTTGCAGGAGCCGGCTGGCCGGCGAAGGCGCTTAGGGCAAGAGCACCGTCGAACCGGTGGTGCGCCGCGCCGACAGCTCGACATGGGCCTTGGCGGCATCCGCCAGGGCGAAGCGCTGGCCAATCTCGATCTTCAACTGGCCGCTGGCGATCATGGCGAACAGATCGTCGGCCATGCGTTGCAGGTTCTCGGCATTGTTGGCGTAGCTGGCCAGGGTCGGCCGGGTGACATACAGCGAGCCCTTGGCCGAGAGAATCCCCAGGTTCACCCCTTCCACCGCGCCCGAGGCGTTGCCGAAGCTGACCATCAGCCCGCGGGGTGCCAGGCAATCCAGGGAAGTCAGCCAGGTGTCCTTGCCCACACCGTCGTACACCACCGGGCACTTCTTGCCATCGGTCAGTTCCAGCACCCGCTGGGCCACGTCTTCATGGCTGTAGTCGATGGTTTCCCAGGCCCCCAGGGCCTTGGCGATGGCGGCTTTTTCCGGCGAGCTGACGGTGCCGATCAGTTTCACCCCGAGGGCCTTGGCCCACTGGCAGGCCAGGGAGCCGACGCCACCGGCGGCCGCGTGAAACAGTACGGTTTCGCCACCCTTGAGTTCATAGGTCTGACGCAGCAGGTACTGCACGGTCAGGCCCTTGAGCATCACCCCGGCCGCCTGTTCGAAGCTGATGGCATCCGGCAGGTGCACCAGGTTGGCTTCCGGCAACACGTGCACATCGCTGTAGGCGCCCAGTGGGCCACTGCCGTAGGCCACCCGATCGCCGACCTTGAAGCGGGTCACCGCGCTGCCCACGGCTTCCACCACCCCGGCCCCTTCGGCGCCCAGGCCCGACGGCAGCGCCGGTGGTGCGTACAGGCCGCTGCGGAAATAGGTATCGATGAAGTTCAGGCCGATGGCCTGGTTGCTGACGCGAACCTGCTGCGGACCCGGATCGGCGGGCTGGAAATCCACATACTCGAGTACTTCGGGGCCGCCATGGGCCCGGAACTGGATACGTTTGGCCATCTGCACTCACTCCTTGGTCGTCGCCTGAAAGGGGTCTATCGGACTCCTCTGCTTGACCTTCGTCAACTGCGACCGAACACGGTGCGGTGTTATGCTACGCGCCCATTTGCGCCGGCCCCGGTTTCATCCCTGGCGCCGCCTAGCTTTGCCCGATTCAAGGTGATGCCATGACTACCCGCACCGAGGCCGTAAAAGCCTACCTGCTCGACCTGCAAGACCGTATTTGCACTGCCCTGGAAACCGAAGACGGCGGCGCGCGCTTCATCGAGGATGCCTGGACCCGGCCTGCCGGCGGCGGCGGACGCACCCGGGTGATCGGTGGCGGTGCAGTGATCGAAAAGGGCGGGGTCAATTTCTCCCATGTGTTCGGCAGCGGCCTGCCACCTTCGGCCAGCGCCCATCGTCCGGAACTGGCCGGTCGCGGGTTCGAGGCCCTGGGCGTGTCCCTGGTGATCCACCCGCACAACCCCCATGTGCCGACGTCCCACGCCAACGTGCGCTTCTTCATTGCCGAGAAGGAAGGTGAAGAACCGGTCTGGTGGTTCGGCGGTGGCTTCGACCTGACCCCCTACTACGGCAATGAAGAAGACTGCGTGCACTGGCACCGGGTCGCCGAACGCGCCTGTGCGCCTTTCGGCCCGGACGTCTATCCGCGTTACAAGGCCTGGTGCGACAGCTACTTCCACCTCAAGCACCGCAACGAACCCCGGGGCATCGGCGGCCTGTTCTTCGACGACTTGAACGAGTGGGACTTCGACACCTGCTTCGCCTTCATGCGTGCCATCGGCGATGCCTATATCGAGGCCTACCTGCCCATCGTCCAGCGCCGCAAGGCTGCGGCCTACACCGCCCAGCAGCGCGAATTCCAGGAGTTCCGCCGGGGCCGCTACGTGGAGTTCAACCTGGTCTACGACCGTGGCACCTTGTTCGGCCTGCAATCGGGCGGGCGTACCGAATCGATCCTCATGTCGCTGCCGCCGCAAGTGCGCTGGGGCTATGACTGGAAGGCCGAGCCGGGCACCGAAGAAGCACGCCTGACCGAGTATTTCCTGCAGGACCGCGACTGGCTGGCGGCCAGCCACTAACCCACCCCCACCGTGTAGGGGCCGGCTTGCCGGCGAAGAGGCCTTCAAGGCGGACGCGGCTCCTACCCCTGTGTGTTGAGCAAATGGGATGAGAGATGGATCAGTACGTTGTCTTTGGTAATCCGATCGGCCACAGCAAATCACCCTTGATCCACCGGCTGTTCGCCCAGCAGACCGGCCAACAGCTGGAATACCACACCCTGCTGGCGCCCCTGGACGATTTCGCCGGGGCTGCCCGCGATTTCTTCGCCCAGGGCCGCGGTGCCAACGTCACCGTGCCGTTCAAGGAAGACGCCTATCGCCTGTGCGACAGCCTGACCGAGCGCGCCCAGCGGGCCGGCGCGGTGAACACCCTGAGCAAGCAGGCCGACGGCCGCCTGTTGGGGGACAACACCGACGGCGCCGGACTGGTACGCGACCTGACGGTGAACGCTGGGGTCAGCCTCAAGGGCAAGCGCATCCTTCTGCTGGGGGCCGGTGGCGCGGTGCGTGGAGCCTTGGAGCCCCTGTTGGCGCAGCGGCCGGCGTCGGTGGTGATTGCCAATCGCACCGTGGAAAAGGCCGAGCGGCTGGCGGAACTGTTTGCCGACCTGGGCCCGGTGTCGGCCAGTGGTTTCGACTGGCTGCAGGAGTCGGTGGACCTGATCATCAACGCCACCTCCGCCAGCTTGTCGGGTGAACTGCCGCCGATTGCCGGCAGCCTGATCGAGCCGGGCAAAACGGTGTGCTACGACATGATGTACGGCAAGGAGCCGACGCCGTTCTGCCGCTGGGCCAGTGAACATGGCGCGGCGCTGGTGCTCGATGGCCTGGGCATGCTGGCCGAACAGGCGGCGGAAGCCTTCTACCTGTGGCGCGGCGTGCGCCCGGACAGCGCCCCGGTGCTGGCCGAACTGCGCCGCCAGTTGGCCCTGTAAACCCCTGAAGATCATGTGTGGCGAGGGAGCTTGCTCCCGCTCGGGCGCGCAGCGGTCGTAAACCGGCTATCGCGCAGTAACAGGCCGAACCGGGAAACCGGCCTTGGGCTTGCTGCGCAAGCCAGCGCGAGCCACAGCTGGTGGCTCCCTCAACGCTTGGGGTCAGTCTTCGAAGTGGATCGGGCAGTGCGCCGCGCCTTCGAGCTTGATCAACTCCTCTTTCACCGTTTGCCGCGCCCGGCGCAGGGTCAGGCTGCGGCCCTGGCGTTTCAGCCGGCGCGCCTCCTGATGCAGCATCGCCACCCCCGAATAGTCGATGAAGTTGATCTGCCGGGCGTCGATCACCAGCCTGGGCGCGTGGCAGCGTTGCATGCGCACTTGCAGGTAATGACTGGCGCCAAAGAAGATCGAGCCGCCGACCCGCAGGATGTCTGCATCGCCCTCGCTGGAGTGCTGCACCCGTGGCTGGGAGGTGCGCTTGAGGTAGAAGAACAGCGACGCCAGGACCCCGGCATAGATCGCCGTCTGCAGCTCCAGGAGCAAGGTGGCGACGCAGGTCAGGCTCATCACCACAAATTCGGCGCGGCTGACCCGGAACAGGTCACGGATGCCCCGGTGGTCCACCAGCCCCCAGCAGATCAGCAGGATGCTGCCGGCCATGGCCGGAATCGGAATGTGGGCGATCAGCCCGGCGCCGGCCACCGCGAACAGCGCCACCCACAGCGCCGAGAACACCCCGGCCAGGGGCGAGCGGGCGCCGGCTTCGTAGCTCAGGCCCGAGCGAGTGAAGGAGCCGGAGGACAGGTAGCCGGAGAAAAACGCCCCCACCATGTTCGACAGGCCCTGGGCGCGGACTTCCTGGTTGGCGTCGAGCAGTTGTTCCGAACGTACCGACAGCGAGCGGGCAATCGACAGGCTGGTCACCAGCCCCAGCATGCCCACCGCCACGGCACTGGGCAGCAGCCGCAGGATCAGATCCAGGTCCAGTGGCAACGGGCTCAAGGGCGGTAGCCGGCCCACGAAGGCGCTGACCAATTTGACCTGGCCGAACAGCCCCGGCAGCAGCCAGACCACCAGTGCACTGAGGACCAGGCTGAGCAACAGGCTGGGCCAGCGTGGCGCCAGCAGCTTCAGGCCGAGGCCGACGATCAGGGTGCCCAGCCCCAGCAACAGCGAAGGCTTGTCCACAGCGTCCAGGTGTTCCAGCAGCAAGCTCAGGCTATTGAGGGCAGTGGCCTGGTTCGGCAGCTCCAGGCCCAGGAGGTTGGGCAATTGCCCCAGGGCGATCACCACCGCCGCACCGAGGGTGAAGCCCAGCACCACCGAATGCGAGACGAAGTTCACCAGGGCGCCGAAGCGCAGCAGCCCCAGCAGCCACTGGAAGACCCCGGCCAGCAGGGTCAGCAGCAGGATCAGGGTGATGTAGTCCTCGGATGCCGGCACCGCCAGGGGGCTGACGCTGGCATACAGAACAATGGAGATCGCTGCCGTGGGCCCGCAGATCAGGTGCCAGGACGAGCCCCAGAGGCAGGCGATCAGCACCGGGACTATGGCCGCGTACAGCCCGTACTCCGGCGGCAAGCCGGCGATCAGCGCATAGGCGATGGATTGCGGCAGGGCGAGAATCGCGCCACTGAGGCCCACCAGTAGATCCCGGCCCACGCTGGCCCGGGTCTGCCGTGGCAGCCAGCCGAGGAAAGGCAGGAGTGAATGGCGGTTGGGCCAGGCCATGGTTCCTCACGGGTGGTTGGATTCAGGGGGCCAGGGTAAAGCATTGTCCCGTCTTGGGCATGTGGCGAGGCCGGCCCCTCATCCCGTAGGAGCCGGCTTGCCGGCGAATGGACGGCGCACCTCGGGCTACAACTTGGCCTTCACCGCCGCCAGGGCCTCTTGGTCATCAATGGTCCGCACCCCTTCCAGCCACTGCTCCAGCACCGCCGGGTTGGCCTTGATCCAGGCCTTGGCGGCGTCGGCGTTGCTGACCTTGTTGTTCACCACCTCGGCCATGATGGCGTTCTCCATGTCCTGGGTGAACCGCAGATTGGTAAAGAGCTTGCCGACGTTCGGGCAGGCCTGTGCATAACCTTTGCGGGTCAGGGTGTAGACGCTGCCGCTGGCGCCGAAGTACTGCTCGCCCCCGGTCAGGTAGCGCATGTTCAACTGCACGTTCATCGGGTGCGGGGTCCAGCCGAGGAAGGTGATGAAGCGCTGCTTTTTCGTGGCCCGGGACACTTCGGCGAGCATCGCCTGTTCGCTGGATTCGATCAGCTTCCACTGGCCGAGGTTGAACTGGTTGTGCTTGATGATTTCCTGCAGCGACAGGTTGGCCGGGGCGCCGGAGCCGATGCCGTAGAGCTTCTTGTCGAACTTGTCGGCGAACCGGCTCAGGTCGGCAAAGTCATGCACCCCGGCGTTCCACACGTAGTCCGGAACCGCCAGGGTGAACTCGGTGCCTTCCAGGTTTTTCGCCAACTGGATCACCTCGCCATTGGCCACGAACTTGTCATGGAAACCCTGCTGCGCCGGCATCCAGTTGCCCAGGAACACATCCACCTGACCGTCCTTGAGCCCGCCGTAGATGATCGGCACCGCCAGGGTGTCGATCTTGGCCTTGTAGCCCATGCCGTCCAGTAGAAAGCTGGCGATGGCGTTGGTGGCGGCGATGTCGCTCCAGCCCGGATCGGCCATCTTCACGGTTGCGCACGAGTCGGCCCAGACGGTTGTGCTGCCCAGAGCCAGGAACCCGACCGCCAGCGCTGTGGATAACTTTTGCATGCTCTTCCCCTTGGATTATTGGTATTGGCAGGGTTGTGGATAACGCGCCTTGCGCTCCAGATCGTCGAGGTCGATGTGGTTGCGCATGTACTGCGCACTGGCGTCTACCAGCGGCTGGTGATCCCAGCTCTTGCGCGTGCCCCGGTTCAGGGCGTCGGCCACCAGACGGCGGCGGCGCTGGCTGGCCAGGACCTGTTGGTGAATGGCCGGGATGTCCCACTTGGCCCGGGCCTCGGCGAGGAAGGCGTCGAACAGCGCGCGATGCTCGGGCGACTGGCTGAGGTCGCGGTGTTCCTGAGGGTCGTTGGCGACATCGAAGAGCAGGCACGGGTCGTCTTCGCTGTAGATGAATTTGTAGGCGCCCCGGCGAATCATCATCAGCGGGCTGATGGTGCCTTCGGCCATGTATTCGCCAAAGACTTCATCGTGGCCGCCCTGCCCTTGCAGGTGCGGGACCAGGGAGCGGCCGTCCAGGGGCAGGTTCGCTTCCACCCGGCCGCCGGCCAGTTCCACCAGGGTCGGCAGCAAGTCGGCGGTGGAGACTGCCGCGCCGACTCGCCCGGCGGCGAACTGCCCCGGTGCGCAGATCAACAGCGGCACCCGGGCGGCCATTTCGAACCAGTGCATTTTGTACCAGAGGCCGCGCTCGCCGAGCATGTCGCCGTGGTCGCCGGAAAACACGATCAGGGTGTCGTCCGCCAGCCCGGTGTCTTCCAGGGTCTGCAGCAACTTGCCGACGTTGCTGTCGATGTAGCTGCAGGCGCCAAAGTAGGCCCGCCGCGCGTCGCGGATCTTATCCACAGGCAGCGGCTTGTCCCACAGGTCGTAGACCTTGAGCAGGCGCTGGGAATGCGGATCCAGTTCGCTTTGCGGCGGGGTCTGGGGCAGTGGGATTTCCTCGTCGCGGTACAGGTCCCAGAAGGCCTTGGGAATGGTGTAGGGATCGTGGGGGTGGGTCATGGACACCGTCAGGCAGAACGGCTGGTCGCCGTCCTCGCGGACATGGTCGAACAGGTACTGCTGGGCCTTGAACACCACCTCTTCATCGAAATCCAGCTGGTTGGTGCGCACGCAGGGCCCGGCCTGCAGCACCGAGGACATGTTGTGGTACCAGCTGGGACGCACCTGGGGCTCATCCCAGTTCACCGCCCAGCCGTAGTCGGCGGGGTAGATGTCGGTGGTCAGGCGCTCTTCATAGCCGTGCAACTGGTCCGGGCCGCAGAAGTGCATCTTGCCCGACAGCGCGGTGCGGTAGCCCAGGCGCCGCAGGTAGTGGGCGTAGGTGGGCACGTCGGCGGGAAAGTCCGCGGCGTTGTCATAGGCGCCGATCCTGCTCGGCAACTGCCCGCTGACCAGGGTAAAGCGCGACGGCGCGCACAGCGGGCTGTTGCAGTAGGCGGCATCGAATACCACGCCCTGGGCAGCCAGACGGCTCAGGTGCGGCAGCTTGATCGGTGATGAACCGTAGAACGGCAGCAAGGGCGCGGCCATCTGGTCGGCCATGATGAAAAGAATGTTCTTGCGCTTCATGGATTCGCGGCATTCCATAGTCGATGGTTATGCGAAAGTGCTGCGATTGAGCATGGATTCCATGTCTTTGGCGGTAAAGTCCATGCACGGCAATGACTAGGATAAGCACAGCTTATGTTTGAAGCCCTTGGCGACCTGTCCCTGGACCTGCTCCGGGTGTTTGAAGCAGCGGCCCGTTTGCGCAGCTTCACCGCCGCGGCAGTGGAGCTGGGGACCACCCAGCCGGCCATCAGCCAGCAGATCAAACGCTTGGAGGAGCGGTTGAATGTGCGGCTGTTCGATCGGATCTACCGCGGTATCGAACTGACCGAATCCGGCGCCTTGTTGCTGGAACAGGTGCAGGCCGGCCTGCAGAGCATCGATGCCGGCCTCTCTGCCCTGGCCCAGCAGCATCAGCACGAGGTGCTGCAGGTGGCCACGGACTTCGCCTTCGCCGCCTATTGGCTGATGCCACGCCTGCATCGCTTTCATGAGGCCAACCCCCAGGTGGACGTGAGCCTGGTGACCAGTGAACGCAGCCACAGCATGCTGCGCAGCGATATCGACGTGGCGGTGCTGTTCGGCGACGGGCGTTTCAAGCATGGCGAAAGCCGCTGGCTGTTCAGCGAGGAAGTGTTTCCGGTATGCAGCCCGCTGCTGCTCAAGGAGCGTCTGGCACCCCTGCCCGCCCATGCCCTGCTGGAGATGCCGCTGCTGCACCTGCGGGGTGAAAACGCCAGCCACTGGTTCGACTGGAGCGGGGTATTCCGCGAACTGGGCCTGGCTGGCGCCCCGCCCCCCGGGCAATTGCGTTTCGACAACTACACCCTGCTGATCCAGGCGGCCATCGGCGGTCAGGGCGTGGCCATCGGCTGGCGGCATCTGGTGGACGATCTGCTGGCGCAGGGGCTGTTGTGCCGGCCCATCGCCCAGAGTGCGCTGTCCGCCTACGGCTATTACGTGGTGCTGCCGCCACGCAAGCGTCGCGGCCCGTTGATCCAGCGTTTCGTCGACTGGCTGATGGCCGAGCAGGCCGGCAGTGCTCAATCCCTCAAGGGGCTGGCGTTGCCGTCCATTGCCCTGTAGGCGGCGCCTTGAACAGGCTCCACAGGGACAGGGCGCCATTGCCCAGGCACACCAGGGCCACCGACACCACCGCCAGGAAGGCCAGGTATTCCCAGCCGCCCCCCGGGCTGGTGTAGATCCAGCCGTGGGCGCCGTGGACGAAGACAATCGCCCCCAGCAGCATCGGCAGCAGCCCCAGGGCGATCCAGCGCACGCCAACGCCGAACACCAGCAGCAAGCCGCCCACCAGCTCGGCGCACACCGCCGGGTAGGTCATCCACTCGGGCATGCCGGTGGCGCTGAACAGCTTGAGGGTGCCCGGCCAGCCCAGGACCAGGATCTTGAACAGGGCGTGGGCGATGTACATGGCGCCCAGGGCCAGGCGCAGGAACAGGGCGGCCCATTGTGCCGGTGCCGAGAGTGGTGATGGGATTGAGCGGGCAGGCATATGACAAGTCCTTGTGTGGTTGGGAGTGTTGCCGATTGCTGAGTGTTCAGCGGTTAAACGATGGCCACCGAGGCGCCGGCCAGTAACAGCACGCCGACGTGGAAGTTGCTGCGAAACAGGTCGTTGCAGGGCTCCGGGTGGTCCGGACTGAACAGGTTGAGCTGGTAGGCCAGGGACAAGGCGATCGGCAGCAGCACGATGAAAAAGCCCGGGTTGGCAGCCGCCAGCAGGCCCGCGCCGCACCAGCACAGCAGGGTCATGGCGTAGAACCCGGCGATCCAGGTCTTGCCCCGTGCGGCGAACAGCGTGGCGGTGGAGCGCAGGCCCATGTTCAGGTCGTCCTCACGGTCGCTGTAGGCATAGAGGGTGTCGTAGCCCAACTGCCAGAACAGGCAGCCCAGCCACAGCGCCAGCGCACTGGGTTGCAGGCTGCCGGTGGTTTCCACGCTGGCCATGAGCACGCCCCAGTTGAACACCGCGCCGAGAAACGCCTGGGGCCAGTGGGTGAAGCGCTTGAACAGCGGATAGACCAGGGTCAGGGGCACGCAGCACAGGGCCAGCAGCACCGTCGCCGGTTGCAGCAATAGCAGTAATGCGGCCGCCAGCAGCAAGAGTACGACCAGGCAAGCCAGGGCCTGATTCAGGCTCAGTGAACCGTTGGCCAGGGGCCGCTGGCGGGTCCGGCTGACCTGGGCGTCGAAGTGCCGGTCGAGGATGTCGTTGATGCAGCAGCCGGCACTGCGCATCAGCAGGGCGCCGAGGGCGAACACCAGCACCGTGCCGACCTGCGGAATACGCCCGGCGCAGAGGATCAGCGCGGCCAGGGCCGGCAGCAGGGTCAGCCAGGTGCCGATGGGCCGGTCCAGGCGCATCAGGCGGGCGTAGGCCTGCCAGGATCGCGGCAGGCGGGTCGCCACCCAGTCATGGGCGCGGATGTCATTGAGGTCGCGGCTTGCGGGCATTTTCGGTCCCTGAATGTGAATACGGGGTTGATTGCAACCAAGCGCTTGCAGGTGTTGAAAAAACACCCGGGCCGGTGGCGGTTCCCGAACGTCGGGCAAGCCGCTGCCGTGATCGCACGGTTTGATTTTCAGTGCGATCTGCTGGCTGGTTGGATGCGCTAAAGTTGCCCGCCCCCGCCCCTTGGGGCAAGGGAACAATCCGCAATAGCCTCCTGCAGGATCTGCAATATGCTCCGTGACCAAGTGCCCCGCGTTCCGCGTATCGACCTCAACCTGCTGCGGGTTTTCGATGCGGTCTATGAGGACCGCAGCATCCTGCTGGCCAGCAAGCGCCTGCACCTGAGCCAATCGGCGGTCAGCCATGCCCTGACCCGGCTGCGTGAGTCCCTGCAGGACGAGTTGTTTATTCGCACCGCCAAGGGCATGCAGCCGTCGGCCCGGGCCGA
>Ga0194135_10001042_pt1 | contig 16222 bp, 4 predicted proteins | sample LitLau_LLRF_2013_FD_134024 | JGI IMG/M metagenome (GOLD analysis project Ga0194135, IMG submission 134024) | Freshwater sediment microbial communities in response to fracking from North America - Little Laurel Run_MetaG_LLRF_2013 (version 2) | ecosystem: Environmental > Aquatic > Freshwater >...
AGAGAGAGAGAGAGAGAGACTGGTTGATGGAAAAGGGTATATACGTATATGTACATTTATATCATCATGTAATATGTATACACGTGTACGACGTACGTCTATATATATTTATATGTATGTACGATCACACTCCACTCTTCTCTGTGTATAGGGAGAGAGACAGAAAGAGAGAAAGTATCTTCCCTAATCTGATGAGTCTGATGTTCATTTGATTTATTTTCTTCATTACCTTCACAATTTGAACTCTACAGAGCCTAAAATCCGTCTCTAAAATAATTTCAGGTAATGCAATAATATCATCACTAACTCAAACCATTGTGGAAATCTTTAAATTGAACGTCCCATCGGAGAATTACTCTCTCTCTCTCTAACACTTTAGCTTGTCTACTCATTCATTCACACAAACTGATGTTTTTCTAATTTCCTTTGTTTGTCTTCATCTCCTTTGCACTAAGTAAGTGAAACTTATTCTTTAAATGGTCTACAAATGCATGAATGAAAGTCAATTTAGCTTTATATATATACAATCATCTCTTGTAGTTGTGCTTACTATACTGCTCTTATACTAAAAAAGACATCGTGAATGTCCCAAAATAAACTTATTTGTATTCTAGACACACACAAGTAAACCTGACTTAAAATTCGATCCTATCTCCTATCAAATCTGTCACGCTCCTTTGCACATTTCTCAGAAACATCACATTTCATTTCATACCCCGCCGTGTTTCCTCTTCCACCATGTTTGTAAACCTCACCTGGTTCATACATATATGAAATGATATTTACTTTGATTTCAATAGATCTGCATTCTATTTGTATTTATCTTGTATTTATCAGGGAAATAAGATTGCAAAGTGCTTATTGGGGTTTCTTAATCGAAACTCAACAGTCCGACTCTGTGTATATACAGAGAATATCCTCATATTTATAGACAACAGAGAGAGAGTTGTAAAGTGAAAGAAGTAGTGGAGATAGAGAGAGGGCCATTGGAATCCCATGCGGATGAAGCTCTTTCTCCAACTTTCTAAGTTGTCCGTGTTGGGGGACTCCCTTGGGAAACACACCGTCAAATGGAAGGCCTAATTGAATTACGTGTCCTATCACTGTGCCAAGGCACAATAATGCTCGGGAGGAAGAAGACACAGAGACTGACATGTTCCCCGTTCACATACACACATAATAATTCCCTCTCTAAGCTACTACTACTACAACTTATAAATGTTCTTCTTATATAACACACTCATCATCATTTGTAGTTGAAATCGTACATCACGTCCTCTCATACTTCTGTCTCTTGTCCTCTGTCTCTGTCTCTCTCTCTCACTTTCCTCATCTTTAATATCGACGCGTAGAAAAGTCCAGCTTATTTTTTGCTATCTCTCTACACACACACACACATACACATATATAGAGCTAGAGAGAGAGTCACACAGAATGTGTGTAAGAAGAACACAGGAGGAAGGATAGGCGAGTCGACTAATTATCACTTTCCTTCCATGTCACACTCATTTTTTACCTTTCCTCGTTGGAAGCCTAATGTCTGGAAAATGGAAACCATTACTGTCTCACAAAATTTAGCGAAAGAATGAGAGCTTTTAATCTACCATCACCCACATTGTCACATATTACTTAGTGTCTAAGTGTACAAGAGTGTACTAGGCGATAAGTGCGGAAGAGAAAGTTATTACCAAGTCCATAAGTAAAAGACTAAAAATACTCTCACATCCGAATTACCCCGTCGTAATAAATATCTCCCCGTGTATACTGCTATTGTCTATGCAACCAAGACAAATTAGGGTACACAATACTTACACACCAAACCGTATACATGCATTTTTACTATATATTCAAAGAGATATAATTAATATATCTTTCATAAAACTCTCTCTCTTTAGTACACGCCTACGTTCTCCTTGCCTTCCTTCCCCCTCTCTTTCATGTGTGCTATGTCTGTACGAAATTCGGATAAAACAGAGAGAGAGACGGTCTCTCCTCTCTGAACACACACAACACATAATCCCTTTCGTCCCTTCCCATCATAAACTCCACACATTGTAGTATTTGTGTATGAAGCGATGATGATGACTATGGAATGGGTGACTTCAATCCAAATTCTACAAGAGAACGACTGTTCTTCTACTGCTGTTTCTATTACTCACACCAACTTTATTCACAGGGCGAAAGAATTGTTATTTCCCGAGGAGAACCCTCCTTTCTCTTGTCACAATCCCCAACGAATGTCCAATCACGAGGGATCTCCTCCGATGAAATGTTCTAATGAAGATTGACAATCTATTGCCTAAGCTTTGTTTCAATCACCCGAACAAAAAGAGTAATGTGAGAGTATATACAATGTAGAAAGTTACAAATGATTATGATTCATGGTTCGTGTAACAACTAACAAGTTGTGCGGAGATATGACATCAATATAAGCAGAGGCGGATTCGGTTTCTTTCTAGTCCACTCAGTCAGAGAGTCTTTGAAATTAACTTGAGGGAAAGAGAGGAAAGTTAAGAAACCAAAAGTGAACAATGCAAAGGACGTCGACGGCAAGAGAGAATAGCTGCAAACAACTTATCGTTAGTATATAACTGCTAGTGGGACAATTGCATCAGAATCCTTTGCATAATGAAGACTTGCATGTATGAGGTTCATATGCAGAAAACAAAAATCCTCCATGAGGTTTGGCACACATATGTAAAAAAAAAGAAAGTTTGAAACACAATGTGTGAGTGTGTGCATTCAGTATTGCCTGAGAAGAATACTTTTTGTGTCTGTATGCAAGCAAAGAGGGAACTGAGAACTTTGGAAGTTTGAAGGAGACGAGAGAGGGCTTTTAACGTAGGCAAATTAGATTTGCAAGAAGGGAAGCTTAGGAATAATGGAGATTTACATGAAAGCCTTTTACTCTCTCCATCCACTTTCAACTTCGACAATGATGATCACACGGAGATAGACATGGTTTCGTTTCGATATGGCCTTCATACTTGATAGAAGTCAGTTGGGGAGAGTTGAGCTCTCTCTCTAGTCAACCTCTGCCAATTTATGTAAGCTCAAGTGAAAGTACACACTCACTAGTACTACCTTTCAGTTGGTTGTGTAATGGTTGTGTATGTATATGATGAGACCACATCAGGAACCATACATATGACTCGTAGGACGGAAACTATACTTGTACACTACCGCACCACCTCCTCCTCCGCCTTCTTCATCCTTCGTCTACCTTAAATTACACCCATTTACTTTCTCCTTCCAATATTTTTCAATTTCCTTTTTTCTCTACTCATCTTGCTTCCTACTTTATTTATGGCAGGTCATCCTATACTTCATACGGTTTTGCCAAAGTGTCTTCTCAACTTTTATTACATTCAATCATATTTTCGACAAGAGACTCACTTTCAACAACTTTACATGTCTTTAGTTTCTGAGAACCGAGTGGTAGAATAAAAAGGATGCTTCTTATTTATCTACATCAAAAACCTTCTTCCGCTCCTCTATCATCTGCTCTCATCTTTACATATGAGTTTTGCATTGAAAACATTATTAGATTTCGGACAAAAATTCAAAATTTCATCCTCTCTACTTTCCACTCCCAAGAAGAGAGAGAGAGAGAGTCTGAGTGGTTTCCTATTTTATTACGGAGCTTTGCACGCTATAAAACCAAACCAGCTTGGCCGATTTGGCTGGCGAATAGAGAAACTGCGATTGATTGTGTCTTCCTGGAAATATTTATGGACAGGAACTATCACGAACTCCATTGCTTTTATTTAATTTGGTTCTGGGGGAATTTCGTTAAAACTTATGATGACAGGATGTCAGATGATGATGAATATTTCCTTGGAAGACAGAAACTGTGACGTACGTAGTTTGCCAGAATCCTATTTAATAATTGCTCTACAATCAGGAAATGAGGAGAGTGAAAGGAAGATTTTCTAGGAATTTTTAATTCCAACAAAAACACGTGTATAGCTGTGTATTTTGGTTAAAGGTCTGAAAAGATGAATGTATAAGAAGGAGAGAAGAGCAATAAAACGATTACGCGAACGATATGATGAAGAAATCTAATGAAAAAGGGCAATTGAATTTGTTTCTCTCTTGTTGTAAACTTGATTTAATCAACTAATGTAATCTGCGGCGGAACTATATACGGAGTAGACGAAGAACTGAAGCTCGTCTATATTCTATAGCTGAGAATTAAATGGGAGATCAGAAACAGCCAAAGAAAAGAGGAAAATTATGATTTGAAGGAAGAAAAATGTTGAATTTTTTCATCCTTTCTCTTTTGTGCGGAAAATAGGGCCAATAAGGAATCAAGTAAATGAAGTTACATCTTTCTTTACAATCTGAGGAAGGAGATCTTAAGTTGATCTACTCAAATCACATTTCTTGTCGTATTTTTGCTTTATTCTTCTCCTCCTCCAGCCTTTTGCCTTCTTTATACTTTATATACACTTCCCATCATCATCATCTTTATACCTTTCTAATCTAATCTCGTTAAATTACCAACATCATCCAACTCAACATTAATCAAATCTATCTCTTTAAACGCTTCTTTACCTTTTTACTCCTTCACCACCACTTCAAACTGATCCTCATCATTATTATATACTCTCTCTCTCTCTCGTTATTACTGACCACAAAACTACAGAATGGATCACCCACTGTTTGTTGTACACTACAAATGAAATGTCTACAGCTTAACTTACTTGAATTCGAGCTTCGTTTAGTTTTGTTGTACGAGCGAGTTCCTCTCTGCAATAAATATCTGGGTAGTGACTCTTTGCAAACGCAGCTTCCAGTTCTGCAAGTTGTTCCTACAAATAGAAATCATTCGGTTTTTGTCTTATTACATCTGCATTCGTATCTTTAAACCCAATATAATTGTCATCACAGCTTGGGTGTGAATCCAACCTGGGTGAAAGTCGTGCGATGTCTTCGTCTAGCAGGAGTAGGACAAGTGGAAGAAGTTGGAGTGTGACTGTGACTATTCCCAGACGATCCCATCAGTCCTGAGTTTTCGGATTTGAGTTTTTTAAAAGCACCTTCCTGTCCTGTGAATAATTAAAACGAAATGAGGGTGAAGACCAATTAACAATTGGTTAGGGTGAGAGAATAATGAATGCAATTAATTTGAGGTGGAAAAAGTGATTAATTTTTTGATTTTTGATTTCTTCTAGTCAAATTGTCAAACAGTTTAGCTTTCTTGCATATATAGAACTGTGTGTGCTATGGTTGTTGTTGGTTGTGGAAGAAGCCTCGGTGGGTGGCAGTGAATAATGAAGAAATTAAATTAGAAGCCAATGTTTTAACTCAATATGCCGTTTGCTTGGAGTTGGTAATTAATGCAATTACAAACTGCACTCACCGCTGAAAAGGGACTAATTAGGAGGTAAATTTGTTATCTGCGTTAACGTTAAAGTTTACACGGGACTTCTTCTCAACCCAAATATATACAAAGGCATATATATACATATGCACATAGCTTAAGCGTGTGTTCCTTCAATGTCTCAATCAGATTTGTTAAGCAAACTCGATGATGAGGCTAACCGAAATTTTATTTCGTGAATTCAATCTACCTCATTAAAGGTGAAGAAGATATATACACATGGAAAGTTCAATAGGAACAAATATATAGTACACGTACTCACTTGTGAATGAACTAGACTTTCTTACTCTGAGCAAGAGTTAATTCATTTGTTCCTACTTCAGTTTCAGATGTTTCAGGTTCAAAAAATGTCAGGTTTCCTACTTAATGTTTTTTACAATTCTATACTTTTTGTACATTATTAGATATTTTGTGAAAGCATACGCTTAACGAGACTTAAAACCACTCTCCATCTCGGTTCAAAGTGAAAACTGAAAGTGTAAAGTGTTAAGTACTCGGAAGATGAGACAAAGGAGATTGTGGTGGATATTGTTGGATAAAGTGGAAAGGGCACACACCCTGGACACGTGTGTACTGGTGACACGACAAACAATGATGTACTGCAGCTATGAATCGCCTGTGTTCTCTAATCCTACTAAACGCAACTTCTGTTGTACAGAGGAAGGGAGAGTGAATAAAAATGATGATAAGTAGGAGTGAACCCGAATTGTATGAAAAATAAACTGTTCGCGTACAAGTTGTAAAAGTGTATATATAAAGGGACAAAAAGGGTTTGGGATTCCGAAATGACAAATTGCTTATTCATTGACCCTTCACTAAACTACAAGTTACTACAAGTTGTGTGTGTGTAAAAGGGTCCCTCATCTCTTGTAATCCTAATTGGTCTCCCTGTAGAGAGTATATGCAGCGCACATGAATGAAGGGCTCATCTGATGGTAATCTCGAGGCTAATTTACATTTTAAACTGCTGAAGGACTTGCACTTGAGATTTTGACTTTTTAATGAAAGTGAACAAGCAGGAGCAAGTTATAAGTGTGCTTACCGGTGTGGTCGGATAAGGACCTGGAAAGGCCTTGAGCTCCCACAGCGGCCGATAAGGCAGCATCTTGCAAATTGTACAGCGTCGCGAACTCTTCGTGTTTGACAGCTGCACTTCTTTTGATGTCCCCCAGACGATCGTCACTCAGCGATCGACTGTCGTCCATCATTTTTGCGTTAGCAAATGACACTTGACTCAGCATACTTGTACCTATTTATATATATATATATATGTATTTCCAATGAAGAACACGAATTTTGAATGTATTCATTGAATTTCAATATCTATTTACGTATGAGTATTTACGAAACATAGTTTCGAGCTACAAGACAGTATACAAAACGCACGTGAGGTGAAAGAAGTACCTGCAAAGTAGCTGGATTGAAAAGAATGAGATTGCAAAGCTTTCTCCGTTGCGAAAGATTCCCTTTGGGTGTTTTGACTTATCAGAGGTTAGATTGGATTTATTATTTGTAATCGAGTCTCCTGCTGCACCGTGTTAGGATGTATTGTAATAAATGAAATGACTCTCGTTTATTATTAACTAATGTGAATAAACGTGTTAAATTACACAAGTCTCTATGTGGAGCAAACTCAATTACAAGAGTCGGCCCATATCTCTCTCTTTATCTATTTGTTGGTGTGTGTAAAAGTGTGTTCATATATAGAAAATAAACTTACGGTAAAGTTGATTATATTTCTGTACTTTCACCCAAGACACACAAACACACAGTCACTTCTTTAGTATAAAATATGTTCACCTAGTTAAACTTGATTCAGTTTGGTGGACACTGGAAGAGTAGTTTGTCCTTACAAAGAGACTGGACACACAAAAGTATATGCACACAAATAACACACTGCGAATATATATGAGTATAGAGGGTCAATTGAATAACCGGAAGGAAGATCGAGGCAAATTTATTTGATAAGGTCCAATTGAATAAGAAGATTCTCTCGGTCAGAAGAAGAAGAAGAAGGAAAGAAAGGTTCTCATTGAGACTTTTGCTGAGGACACGAGACTGGTTCTTTCTTCTCGACGACGACGACGTTACCTATACAATAAAAACACCTCGGAGAGTATTTTATTATGTAATGTGTGCGTGTACGTCTTTTCTTATTGTTGCAAACTTTTTTTCGTTTAGTTAGTATTCATGAGGGATGATTTATGTTAACCAATTTGTGTGGTTTCAATCAAAGACGTCGTCGGACCTTTTTTCCGTGTCTCTGTGTGGAGTTTGGACTCGTGACAAGCGATAACGAAACGAAAGGTGACTAATGAAGTTAGTAGCTTGTCTCAAGACTACTTTTATAAGGGAGATTGGAAGCAAGTGTGCGCACTGGGACGAGAATTGTGTTATCCATCCCTTATAATAATAATGATCCCGGGTAGTTTGGCCGTAATATGAAGAAGAAAGCAGGAGGGAAAGCACGTTGCTTGCTCTGGATATAACTCACGAGTATAGGAGACCTCCCTTCGCTCCCGTCTTCCGTTCCTTTGGACCAATGGAGCGGCAGCCTCCAGAGCCCATCCTGCCCGATATCTCAGATGTCAAGATATTTAAAACGCCTGCGTTCTTCGCCCATCACTTTCGCCCATCACTTCACAGCTCCCTTGTCACTTATTCCAACGTCAAATGTAAACTTTCTCTCCCCAAGAACAGCTCTCTAGAGTAAAGATGAAACTATACAACATGCACCAGCTCGTGAGATGAAGAGGGAATGAACAGTTTTTTTCGTACACACAAGCAGACGACGATAGACGCAGTGTGCAAAGCTTTTTACACGCCTTTCTTATATGATCTCAGTTTGGTTTAAGCATATTTTTGTCGTAGAGAGAGACGCGATGCTTTTACCAAGAGAATCCGATACAGCATTGTCATGTAAAACATCACATACACACACACAAACATATTGGATAGGATTCCTGGTCTTTATTTAGTTGAGATTGTTTAACAATAATACAATTGAACACACACGGAAGCATATATTTAGTTTAAGGTGCGTATGCGTGTGTAGGTGGGATGAAGAATAAATCTAGTAAATGATTTGTTCCTTGAGACTTAAATAAAAAGACGTGTAAAAGGAAGGAATATGTAAAAAGTAAAGGAAGTGAGTGTGTCTTTCTTTCCTTTTGAATTTCTCTCACACAAAGAAAGAACATGATGATATGCAGATCAGATTAGTCTCATCACCAAATCCAGTTTAGTTCAGCTACTTTAACTAATAAAACCGTTTTTTCATCCTGTCGGCACCAGTAATTCAATCAATTACCCTCAAAACTCTACCAACTAACTACCACTAAACTGTGTGTGTATGTGTGTGTGTGTGCGTTAGTTGATGATGATGTACCTCAAGGATTCTATATAGTATACACACACTACGTATCGAGTTATATAGACAGCAGACACTCTTTTACACTTCATCTCATTCGTCTAATTGTAATTAAATCAAGTCTAACTTTATTATCATTACTTCTTTTATAGGCGAATAAAAAGTCGGAAGAAACTCCCGTCCTTGTTATTAGTCTTTGTGTATACACACAAACTGTGTAAGAGATTCATTCAATATGCTTTCTGTTAACATGCGTAAAATAACCTAAGACATTCCTGGTAATCGATTGCAAGAAGAGGAGAAAGTCCCCAGGATGAACTTCATGAACTAATATATGAATGAATGAATGAATGAATGAATAGCACCCATTTATTCGTGTCATTCATTCTGTTTAGGAAACAGCATGCAGGAAAAGTAAATATTGGGTGGCCGTTGATTGGAGACACGTGAATGACGAATGTCCCCACTTGACTAAAGGTATCAATTAACTGTGTGAACTATGGACACAGGGTCTTGTGTGTGTATAAAGGGCTTTGTGGATTGCGTAGGTTCAGACACGTGCCTGTGCGTATAGAATACATAAAAAGATTTGTATTATTGTATTTATTCATTGATCACACAATATAAGAGTAAAGTATCTTTTAGTCTCAATGAAACATTTTGGTTTTTTATGCATTTAGTTTTTTGTTCATTCAGAAATAGATTTTCCCTAAAAACGGGAGTTTTGTTTAATTTATCGAGCTATTAAACGGGTCTCACGGTTAATTCATCTCTTTTTAGTGCCATTATTTCCTAATACAAACCATCCCGAAAGATCAATTATACAGCGGGGTTGATGGGTGGGTGAGTGTGTGTGTGTGTAGTACGAGTTGATAAATTGATTCAAATCAGTTAACCTACTTTATTCTGTTGGGTAATTCTAATGTTGAATGTGAAGCGTGGGTGGGAGTGTGATTGAAAGCAATTTAGACTCTATTAGGATTTGCATGCATACCAATTTCAATAATGAATTGAATTTTACTCCGATCGCATGCTGTAATGAATAGGGTATTTCTATTCACATTAGGTTCTCGTTTTTATTGGCCAATTAAACGACTACGTATCTATCAGAGATTGCGAGAATATTTCATCATCATTTATAGAAATAAGAATCGTTTATACTTTCCCCTTGGAATTCATGCAAACCACAAAGTTTAGGTTACAGCGCTTTGTAGTCTGTGTTAAGGAGATATGAACTGAACGGGTCTAATGGAGTAGAAGAATCGGATGCAAACTTATTGGGAGATAGAGAGTGATAAGATAGAAAGACAAATCTGTACAAGTGAGAGTTCAATTTGGCGTGAAACAAGACCACTAGAGTGACTCTTCTTCATTCAGTGTGTTCAATAAAGTCCGTCCATTCACTCTATACATTGATACGAGCGAGCACACTGAGAGATTTATTGCGAAAACTGAGATTCATTTTTCGACTGAAATGGAAAGGATGGGCCAGTCAAAATTGAATTGTCCTTCTGGTTATTCTCCATCATTCATCCAAAACTCAAGTTCCTTTCCATCATCGCCCTCCTACTGCGACACAGTCCGGCATCTCACACCTGTCATGAAATAAACTTTTCAACATCCCCCTATTACACCCTCTCCCATTTTTAACACATAATTAAGCGCTCTTTAGTATATCATTAACACTCAGGCACGAGTGAATGTGGCCAAGTTTTGACAACTGGAATGAATCATTGATATATAGTACATACATGAGTTCAGGTTTGAATTGCCCAACCAAACCAATACGGAGTATTTCCAATGTAGAATTGTACTCTGGAACTGTACACGGGATATCGTGAATTAGTTAAATTGGTATGAAACACGATTTCGCAAAAACCTGACATCGTCTTACAAGATGAAGAAGCCTGGGAGAAGAGTTACCTTTAAAACTTCTCGATTTCTCTCGTTCAACCTGAGATTTTCACGGATGACAGGCTCATCATGTTGGGAAATGTAATAATTTACCAACTTCACCTTTGAGTTGTTGTATCGATATACATCGGGAACTGGTTATGTGTGTGTGCAGATAAGTCTCGAGTTCATTCTTAACTTGGACAGATTTGAATCTAATAAGGCTGTAACCAACCGAAGCTGTTTCAGTGCACTCGATTTCAATTTATTCAAGTTGGTACGTTCACTTCTTTACACACAGGATGAATGCATATACACTTATATGATATGATCGAGGATGCTAATCAACGAGTAGCAGATCTAACATTCATACATTCTAACAATAGGGAAGAGGTACACACTCAATTTACCCTGTACAATAGAACGAGAGATACTTTCATCGATAGGATTTGCATGAAAGTGTTCTTCAAGTACTTTGCATTCACTTTATATATATGTATACATATATATATGTGGCCTCGTGTACATCAATTCATTGTCAATCGCCGGGTACATTTCACCGTAATGATTATATGTGTATCACTTCCAGGGAGAGAAATTTAGAAATTGAATTGTAAAATGGATTTCGAACACGACGACGACGAGGAGGAGATTGACAGGAAAGGAATGATATGATGTGGATTCGATCCTTCTGGGACTTCTAATAGGCGTCTTGTATCACACACACACACACAACTCGTCTTTCAAATATGCGGATACATATGGGACCTCGCAGTCTCCTTTCTCCATTTACATCCCATTATCTTCTCAGGGGTACATTAATGGCCTTCTTGTGTACTTCATTCAATCCTCTCTCTCTCTCTGTACATTCTTACATATTGTTTCGTTTCTTCCTATCTGATGAAATAAAAACAAGTTTGGGCTTTTCTTATAGGCAGTTATATGCAGTTTGTTGTAGACACGCAGTTTGGTGCATTTTAAATTGATGTAATATCTAAATTTGAGTTCTTGTCGTAGTCACTGCTGCTGTTCAAGTTAAGGTGAATCGATGATGATGATGAGATGAGATTGAGGAGATTTACAAAACCCAACGAGGGAAAGAAAAGAACCAGAGGGTGGTATTTATTGATAATCAAAGGATGAATTTGAACGGGTGGATGATTTCATTGCATTGATGATAGGATGCATGCATTATTGTTTCGAACAAGGGGCATCGTGTCTATATATTCGTGTGTGTGTGATTGTCTCCGTTGAATTGTCATGAGATGAACTTTCCTTTCACTTGTCGGCAAGACTGCGGGTCTCGAGTGATGATGATGTTGTGGTAGGGACACATGGACTACTGGTTTTGTGTTCATCTCCTCATATTCCTTCCTTGGTGGAATAATAGGATCCTTTTTCTGAATAAATTTATACACACCAAATGTGTGAGTGAATGTATGTGAATAATACGCTATACACGTTGTTCGATACAACATGAAACAATAGTGGAAGGGAGAAAGCTCTTATTCTTTTTTTTAGATTTCTGTATTTCAAGAGACTCTGCAATTGCACATTGAACACGCATATATGTACATATAGATTGTTCTTCAGCAGTCAATTTATGCACACCCATCTCTTACAAATAAATGACAATAAGGGAAGGACTAAGGGTAATTTTTACAGGGTTTGTGCTAGTATAAGCTTTGGTGAACCTGTTGTACTTTACGTGGAAGTTATACAGCAAGGACAATGGTGGCATATATATATATATATATATAGGTACTGGATTGTACAAAAATAACATCATGAACTATGGAGAAAGATTAAGTGAAGGAGTTAAAGCGAAGAAGGAGGAAGATTATGAAAGCAATCTTAAACTGTTAAGGAGAAGGCAGCAGAAGGGTGGGTAGAAGAAGAATACGGATGGCGGAACAAGAGATCAAGTGCATCGTATACATAGATAGATATGGTTGTACTGTGAGTATAGTGCAGAATGTCATTTAATTTCTGAAATGAGAAAGAAGATTAGTTTGTTCATTCCATCATCATTGAATTTAGTTCGTAGCCAGAAAAGTTGCTTTTGATGATATGGCTCTCCTCTTCATCAAAAGTCTCATTTCATTTCCCATCATTTCTCTTCTGTTCGCCATGAGAGAGAGTGTAGAAAGTAGAAACCTATCATTCTCCCAATTTATTTGCCCGTATAATAATGAAATGACTTGAACGAGACTTTCAAGAGTGGAAGATGAACTTTCCAACCTGAAGCATCAGGCAGTCTAATAATCTGCTTCTTGGAAATACAAATACACCCGAAATTGATGTGTAACCTTCGCTGGGTACTCTGAAAGCAGACAAGTAAAAGGGAAAAGTTAGTGTAGTTTTTTTATACACGATGAAATATGAATATGTATTGCACAAAGTATATTGCGAAAAAGCTCTCTAAAGCTTTTTTGACTTTTTAAAAATTACTTTCTAGCTTTTTAGCATTTCATGTGCAGAATTTCGTAGACTTTTTCATCTTTTTGCGACATAGTGTATAAAATATACATTCAAAATACCTTCTTGAAATGTAGCAAAGAGGAAAATGAAATTGATAAACGATTTGACATATTCGTTAGAGTCAACTTCTGGAGAGATCTGGCTGGCTGAGATCTCACTTCCACTTATGAAGGTGGACTTTCAGATGGGTTGGATGGATAAAAGGGAAATGCTCCAAATGTACAGAGAAAGAAGGAAGAAAGAAACGGATATTGGATTCCTCCGATGAAGAAGATGGTCTCTTCACGTCAACTCATCTAATCTCTATATACATACACGCATTACAGAAAATAAGTACACAGGTTGGGTCTTTTTTAAAGAGAGAGAGAGAGATCAAATACTCCTCTCTTCTCTGCTTCTAGCGAGTCAAGATTCAAAGTCAGATTGACAGGAAATGAGATTCTGTGAGAGGGTTCGCTGTGCAATAGCATACACTTATAGCACGCGAACCAAATTTTGTGCCTGCATTTTCACGTAGGAGACTAAAAGAAGCAGGGAAATCTCGATGGGAAAAGGAATGTAGGCTGCACTACATGATAAACGACTATTTATTGGGGATACGGAGAAATATGTCTGTGTAAATCGAAGTCGTCTTTTTCATAATCTTGCATTACTGGAGTCTCTATGCATTACTACGATAAAATGTATTTCAATTGCAAAATTAGGTTTTTTAAATATTACTGGGGGCGAATTGAGACAAATATTTCCGGATGGCAGAATTTTGTGTGAAAACTTCATGCAAAAGGGTTTTGAAACTGCTCAAGTAAGATTAAAAATAAGAAAATGCACTGGATCAACTACAACCCAAACTAATCTCAATATCAATTTGATGCTCATTTGATATGCATTTTATAACGAACCAATCGTAGTTATTTAGTTATGTCTTTGCATTTTAACATGCAAGACAAAACTGACGGATATTTTGATAGACGTAGACAGGAGTGAAGCTTGAAAATGATTCCCGATTTGTGAAAGTAGCTGTTGAGAGATCCATCTCCAGAATTTTCATGAAATTCCTCTGGAGGGGATACAAATGTAAAGATGGGAAACTCATCTCGGCAGTGGTGGTGGTTGTGGAAGATCGGGAAGTGACTTTCTCCTGGAGAAAGGAATATGCGCTCTCACGTCTGCTTACCATATGGAGCTAAAGGAGTCTTGTGGATCACATTCCAAACAAATATCGAGGAAATCGACTGTGATACGTAAATAAGGTTAATTCATGAAATTCTGACACTACACTTCGCCTAATTGAGATTACTATAATATCATACTACACAATTATATGTATCTCATTCTCATTGAGTTTTTTTTATTGGAAACTTCCTCACCTAACCAGTTTAACTCATTCTAATTCTGTCCCAGATACAAATGCAGAATCACATTTAAGTCAGTGTTAAATAAAACTCTCCAGCAGGAAACCGAATATAAACACGTGAGTTCTCAATCTCTTCATATATATATATATATAGTGAGGTAAGGAGTTTATTACATATATAGCTCATTTCATGTGCTTTGTTTCATGGTCATATCTACCAAACTGTAGGTCATACAAGTGTTTCTTTTGCAACCTCTGTTGTACACATGTACACGTGCACAACGTGCAATTAACTGCAACAGTAAAAAAAGTTATCTGACATAGTAAATACCATTGTGAATATAAATCGCACTTGTACAGTAAGTTGTAAGTAGTGTGAGGAAAGGGAACACAATAAAAGGGAGTGATGAAAAAAGGTTGTTGTAAGTATATTCATCAGTTTGTTCTAAGGTGTGATGAGACAATAGATCAAAGGACAAATCTGTCGTCCTTTGAGCTAACCAGGGTGTTGACATATGGGCACACACACTGACAATTTCAAACTTTTCCTATACGCAGACTGTGAACCGTAGAAAGTACGAAAGCATACCATATGGCCCAGCTCAGAGAGACTACGACTACACGGGACACCATTTGAAAGATCGGGTTCCTCCTAATGCGCCTCTCTGAATTGTAAATTGCTCCAGATTTTCGGATGAAACATGCACAGTTGACATTCATGAAGTACTGAAAGTCGGATTTGTCTTCCTTGTCTCTGTATATGTATGCCTGCCTACACTATGTAACCAGGTCTTTAGAGATTATCCTAATAATAGAGTTGTTCCAGAGGGTCACAAGCAGTACATTAGTGTAAAAGTGTAACTATATATTCGTCTTACACTAAGAGAGATATCGAAGGGAAGGGGAGAGACACTTTTGGCGAAGGGTCTTTTGCTGCTGATGATCGTCATTCATGAATTCTAGGCCGATCTCATTCAATGGATTATCATCACAGTGGTTATGGACTATATCAATTGATCATCTTATCAACATAAATATGCCAGTCTAAAGAGTCTCTCTTGAGGGATTAAGTTTTATGCACACAAGGGAAGGGAATTCATCGCATAAAGTGCGTGGCATATAGTCATTTGTGAAACTGAATCCCTTTTATCTCAGTAAATAAACACCGCAGAAGGACAATGTATATTAATGTATGTATATAAAGACACCAGGAGGAATATATATGTGTGATCAAGTACCATGTACTCTCTGTTGACTTATCATCATTTGCAAGTTTGTCTTGTAATTAGGGACACGAGTCCTTTCCTTTAACACATGCTGATTTACAACTAAACATGTGGGCTCGCATGATTATATATGATTTGTCGGCTTCCGTTCTTTCGAGTTTATTTTTGGATTTGATTCCGTGGGTGATTAGAGACGTTTACAAAATGCACTTGTAATATAATCCAGTGATAATCATCTTTTACTCTTAATGCAAACAATAATGTGTATTATATTGTGTTGTATACGTACTTTGTCAAAGAGATTGATTTCTAATGTAACTGTAAACATTTAACTTATTGATTTACAGGTGGACTGCTAATTCATTGTCAGCATGGAAGCTCACTTTATTCGCGTTAGAATTCAGAAATTCTTGGGGTTAACATTACCTATTGCCCTCGTACTGATGATAGTATTTATGATGATGACTGAAGTTCGGGGTCACATGAGAGGTCCTCACCATCCAAGAAGTACT
>Ga0194135_10001043_pt1 | contig 16218 bp, 12 predicted proteins | sample LitLau_LLRF_2013_FD_134024 | JGI IMG/M metagenome (GOLD analysis project Ga0194135, IMG submission 134024) | Freshwater sediment microbial communities in response to fracking from North America - Little Laurel Run_MetaG_LLRF_2013 (version 2) | ecosystem: Environmental > Aquatic > Freshwater >...
ATGCAACATTATCTTATTACTAGCCTTTCTTAATACTGCTCACTTACTCTATGAAGTCACAATGATCAGTAGAAAACACAAACTGGCCTCACCTCTTTTGAATTAGTAGTCCCATAATGGATGCAAAAAACTCACCAGTTAGCAATGTGGAATGATGATGATGATTACGAGTCAAAACTATATAGTTATAGATCTTCTTACAATTCCGAACTTTTAAGATTTGTATATTTCATGTGAGGTAAAAAGATTAGAACACAACTGCTCAGTATTACTTAAGATATTTTAACCGTAACGATTACAAAGATTCAAATCAAAGTATATATTGAATAGTAAAACAATTCTCGACAGGTGTAGCCAAGATGTCGAATGAATTTATGTATTGTATACAGTGAATGAACACAAGCATTTTGAAGATGGTAGAAGGATTATTTGAATGAAGAAATGTTGATATAAGATCGATTCTGCACTTCTTTTAAGTTTACGTTAATCAGGAAAGATTGTGATACAGAAGGTAATGCACTTTAGACAGGTCTAACTACCCAAATATGTTTAAAAGTTAATTGTTAGTTGGATAATTTGAGTATCATTTGTTGAATTTGGGAGTTCTGGTCAGAGGAGGATGGCAGTGGAGGAAGTGGCAGGTAGTAATGGTAGGAAGTTTGGTCGTAGGGGTTGGAGAAAGTGTGGATGATAGTGGAAAGGCATGGAAAGGAAGGAGAGAAGCCTCAATCGATCATGATGGAGCGATCCAAAAGGTGTTCAAAGATTTCTCCGTAGCGCCGGCGTCACTTTCCACCCTCCTTCCGAAAAGAATGGTGCGCAGACCCGTGGAAATTGAGTCTCCCCCTGACGATGCCTTCCATGCATGAAAAATGTACAAACCCTCGGCACTTTCTCTCCGAATAATCCTCCCGTATAACTTTCCCAAAAACCGAGAAGTGAGTGCCTCTCTCTCTCTTGCCGTCTCTCTCTGTATCCTTTTCAATATTTACTCCTCAAGTTGATTTGGGCTGGGTAAAGCTCTCCACTATTTTACACTCTTTTTTATTAGAATACGGCTTGGGTTTGGTGTGGCTCATCCACTAGGGTTAAAATACCCGTTTTACCCGAGAGAGAGTGAGAGAGAGAAGGGAGAAAGAACTTTTACTGATTCTTAAAGTAGACTCTCCTGTCAACTTCCTATTATCCCATCATTAACCAGTACTTCTTTCCTTCGACCAGTTTTAGTCTGAATTCCTCCCGGAAATGCTCGATCCAGCATATAATAATACACACAGACACAGACTATTATGGATGGAGAGCATCAGATGAATGAGTCTATGAAATCTCACCTGCTCTCTCTCTCTCTCTCTCTCTCTCTCTCTCGTTCTTTCTCATTAAATTGAAGACCTAGAGATTCCATCGAGCATTAGCGCAGATTTCCTCTCTATCCATATCCATTCCTTCTATTTCCTCATAATTATTACAACTCCACTACATTTTCTACACGGATCGTTTTCTATTACTTTCTTGAATAAAACAACATATCATCATCCACATATAGAGAGCGAGAGCAGATAGATTCTCGAGTACTTCCAGGTCGTACACTATTATGATAGTGAGCTATAAATGATCCTTCTCCATCGTTGTTGTTCCTTATGGTGGTGTCTTAAACGATGTCGTTGTCATCCTTATGTTTACTCAACCATTTTTAGAGAAATATAAAACCCTTCAACGATTCTTTTCTACGAGACATACAAGAATTTCTGTGCAAATCATAAAATCATTCAGTTTGATAGCTTAAGATGACATTGAATTACTTGAATACCACCACCACCAAACCACTTACTCTAATTGTAGTCATCTATCATATCACCTCACACAGAGAAGAACTTCTGAAATGGATACTATATAAGCTCTGAAGCTCTATACTAATAACATATAGACATGTACAAGCAAATAGAATGTGCACTTTCTTCTTCACACCACATATATATGCGAATTTACTTTACTTTTGGTAAACACACACGATATACATTACATAGCGTCTGTGATGTAAGAAACAGCCGTTATAAAACCTTATTATTATTGTTCTGGGGATCATCATTCACTTTTAGTATAAAACTAATATCCTACAATGGACTGGCAACAAATGATGATAATAAATTGAAAGTCTTGGCAAGACGATCTCATGACAAATTATACGACGACGTGAGATGACGTGTACGTAATTAGTATACTTTTATTATACTTTATCTCAGTATTTCCTTATCCTCAAGTATTTCTCTCGACTTAATTCCCATCTGCTGAATCCAATCCTTCTTCGTGAAGTCTTTAGCTCGAGTATAATTCAACAAAGTATTGAAAACTTAGCATTTTTGATTGGTACTTCAGCGTGGCAATCAAAGTTTTAGATTTATCTCTGGAACAAGTTTTGTCTTAGAACGAGATTAATTCCCAAATTCCTATTCATCTCTTTATTAAGTGAAGAATTAAATTATCCTCTGCGAGGGGAAGATGCATGAGGGCTCTAGTAAATGAAGGGAATCACATTAAGCCACAAATGTGTCAGGGATTCTAGCAGTCGCACAAAGATAAAATGGACTACCTACAATATTGCCATTCTCTATTTTAACCAAAAAGCCACGGAGACTTTATGAAGAATGACTTTCCACAACTCAGTCACCAACAGACGGGAATGATTTAGCATGCTTATTGGCTTTATGAACAAACTTCTCTCAATTCGAATTGTTCATGTCATTTCATTTCTGTGGTGTTCTGGACAGAATTGGCGTCTTCAACAGGGCAGTTTTAGTTTTCTTCGTTCCATTGTGGATCAAAGGAGGAGGACATTATTAATGTGAGCAGTCACAGAGTGTCCTGAGACGAGGATTCCCTTTATTCTCGGAGAAAGCAACGGAAGAACAGATGAGACTCTTGAGCTCTCTCCTAAACTTGCAAAGTAGTTGAGAACTCTGAAAGCATACATTACTGGTTGTAAGCTCTTGTCAGCAATTATTACATACATGGCCTGAGAGTACGGAATTCGTCGAATTCCATCTCCATGTTCTCTACTTACGGAGATATGAGATTAGAAGTCATGATTGCTTCCACATTCTTCTTATCCACCTCTTCTTCCTCCCGTATCTCATTGTAGAGAAAACTCATGAAATAAATTTGGGAAGTAGCCACTCAAGTGTCAGTTCTGAAGTGACACTACTGAGATATAGACATACTTTGGAGGACCTTAATAGCATGTTGGAAAGTTGTTGGTACTCCTCATGGGTAATTCTTATACAATCCAGCCGTCGCGCGTCGTCGATATATATTTCCCCTGTATGTATTACACATACACACATGATGATGATGATGTTCATCGTACCCGGATCGAATGGGAAACCTTATGAAAGCTGGTTCCATCCACACGGGCCTTCATCTATGATGCATGGTGCAGTTATTAGGATTCGAAAATCTTTCCTCATCGGACAATGTATAGTTGCTTCAAAATATTATACTATTTGCGTAGCCGTCTTTTCATTTCTACGGCATATTATCTTCCGTTATCGGTCTTGCATGAATGTGCTCGTGACATGTTGTAATTTCCCACAAGAGCATTCATAGCTTTAGCTTTCTTCGAACTTGGTCACCTCAAACATATTTGTTACCACATACTATACATTCCTTGGCCCAGTAAAGTACAAAGACTCAATTTAAGTGAGAAATCACAAAATCTTATCTTCGCAAACACAAATTTAGTTGTCTAACCAATTATAAGTGCTGTTTGAGTTAACAAAGTTCATCTGTGTCTTTGCAGAATCATCCATAATGGAAGGTACAACTTTAAACGGACTGACTCAAGTTACTTTGGAAAACGGCATCTCAACTATACACAACCACAACGTGGAGGACAGCAATTCGGCGAGATCATCTCCTAGCGGTGGAACAGGGACAGGTTCCAATGGAAGTGTCTCAGGCTACGAGAACAAACTATTTGTCGGAGGTCTCAGTTGGCAAACTACACCGGAGAAGCTTCGGGATTATTTCTCACAATTTGGCTCTGTGACGGATGTCCTAGTCATGAAAGACCCTATAACACAGGTTTATATAGCTTTGGAAATATTAGAATGTATATTTGGTGGTTCACTACATGAATGAGGTTCTTGAAAACGCGTTGTAAATGTTGCGTATCATAATTTAATTGATTATTCTCTTCATGACGGAAACATATCTCTCTCCAGTTTAAAACCCGTAGATATTCAACTACTTTGACTGACAGTAAGTTTACAAGACAAGCTTTTAACTTTACAGAGAAGCAGAGGTTTTGGATTCATCACCTTCAATGACTCTACAACCGTTCCGAGAGTATTGGCAGTTCCTGTACACATGCTGGATGGCAAGCGAATTGATCCCAAGCATGCTACTCCGAGATCCAAAGCTGGGTAAGGTTATCTCATTTGACAGCCTATTAATGGTTTTATATGCCACACAGGGCTTATGAATTTTACTCACCATGAGTTTTAATAGATCGAGTAAAACCAAGAAAGTATTCGTCGGTGGTGTAAGTCAAGAGACCTCTGTGGAAGAGGTCAAGGCTTACTTTTCCCAGTTTGGAAAGGTAACATTAAATAAAACACTTGTACATTAAATTTCCTTAAAGCTCTGAGAGTTCCGTTGTGACTGAATGTTCTTTATTGTTGCTTTAGGTGGAAGAAGCAGTAATGCTTATGGACCAGCAGACGAAGAGACACAGAGGATTTGGGTTCGTTACTTTTGACTCTGAGGATGTCGTGGATCGTATATGCGAGATCCATTTCCACACCATCAAAGGCAAAAAGGTTAGACTACAGAATAATCAAGCCATTTGTCGCAGATGTTACAAAGTTTGAATATTTTATTGCAGGTGGAATGCAAGAAAGCTCAACCGAAGGAAACTGTGGCCAGCTTGAACCTTTTGGCAAAGAGGATGGTTCTTCCCTATCCGTCTGCTTCAAGTTTAGCCACCGGTAGATTGACAGTCATGTTGAAAACGCCATTTGAAATGCACGCAAACTCATATGGTGATCCTTTTGCAGCAACAGCCCTTGGGGGAGTGCCTTTGGCACCAGCCGTGGCAGCCGCAGCAGCAGCAAACTATTCCAAATTACTCAACGCTGGTCTCAACTACCCTTCGATTGGCAATTACCGGTACACGCCTTACCCACTGCCAAGTTTGGTGAGTAAGGTATAATAGCAAAACATATTTTGTTCTTATCCATCTCGGCTTTCAGCCTTGACTTATTGCAAAATATACACACACAAGCATTTAAGGCTTGAGTATTTCTTTGCACACAACGCAGCGTCGTTGCCTCTGCCCTGGCTATTTAAAACTTCAATCTCTTCAGATCATATGAAGCACATTGTTGTCTTACCCGATTTATATATTTCTCTTTTCAGAGTGCTGCAAACTCAAATGCAATTCCCAGTCTTTCAGCAGCTCCGACATATGGAGCCTACGCACTTCCAGCATCAGTGGATGTTTCAAGCCTCCAAAACTTAGATTGGTCAGGGGTGTACAACGCCTACGTTTAAATCAAACGCTGAACTGGCATAATATGCGTCTCATTATATATGCAATGATTCCCACGATCGTTTGAGTTATGTGTATGTGTTGCGATGAACCTCTGTCTTCATATAACAAGGCAGAAGTTTCATGCAAGCATATCAAGTAATTTCAGGTTATTGTCGCAATACTTCTGTTTTGTAAATATTATGTTGTGAGGGGTGTTTAAAAGAATATTTTGTTGTTCTCATGCGAAACTTTTAAGACAAAGATTAAGAATCTCAGTCAGTATTCACAAAATAATCTTTAGAGTCGATTATGACTAGGTTATTAAAGTGGAAGGAGCGAGAGCAGTTTATATTAATAATCTACTTTCCTTTTACACAAACCATATTATTGTTGGCAATATAAAAGTAAAAGCCCACCGCGATGAAAATCTTTTCCAGAACTCTTGAAACGCATGAACTGTATTGTATAATGATGATGATGAAGGTCACATGCATGATATTCACTTTTAAGGTCTTTGACGAATTTTCATAAACCGTACACAAGTATAAAAGATTATTTGTAAAGTAGTCGATGTGTACACGTAGTACCTGTCGAGGTGTTGAATTACAGATATCTAAATACACACTTAGGTATAAACCAATAATTTCCAGGATGAAGTAACTACCCTAACCTGCGTGTGTGTGTGTGTGTTTTAATAATCATCACAGTTAACTGCATGATTGTTTAATAGAATCATTCATGAGTATTGCAGTCGATCACATATATACCACGTAGCAGGTTAGGGAAGACTTGCAATAATATTCTAAACACTATATAGTTTTCAAAAGATATTTTAAGCATTTAAAGAAATCGTAAGTATTATACATAAATATAACGTTGTATTATTAATGCGTGTAGTAGATCTGCAAGGGTTAAGCATTTATTCGTAATCCTATAAAAGTCTAGACGAATTCGTACACAACTACATTTCAATATGTAGGTTTCCCAGCTGTATAGGCTTTAAAAATTGATTTCGAATATGCAATTATTAAGCAGTGATCTAATTGTAAATGTGTGTTTGCGTATGTGTGGTGGTTCAAATTTGAAGAAGTATTGAGAGTCTGTGAAGATTATCTTTGAATCAAGTCTCTCCTTTTTTAGTACGAACAAGCAAAGCGTTTTCCAGTAGTTGTACAGGTAGATAATTTTGACGAATTGTTTAATTAGTTACATATGTAAATCACATATCTTTCCAAACAACTTGGTCTTATCAGATACAGTAATACAATGCTTCCTCAAGTATTTCCAATGGGGTAAAAGGGTCTTTGTACATGAGAATTGGTGTTATTTATTCTTTTTTTTCAATCCCACAATCAGTGACTTCAACTCGACGCAATACTAGTCTTCCCCGAATATCATGTCGATAACTATTTTTACAAACTTCGATATACAACAATTCCCCCTATCTTCGTCAGAGATTTTCTAGCAGATGAGGAGTCTAAAACCTAAAATTATGTATCCCAACTACCATTACATATTCTAAGCAACAAATTATGTATCTCACAAATTCGATTCACGCGTGTGATCGCTAGTTCAATCAAAATCTTCCCTGGTGAAGTTAACACCTCTCATAATCAGTTTCCCAAATCTTTTTATCTTCCAACAATTCACAATTTCGTCAGAATATTTTCAGCCCATTCAAGGCTTATGGAAATTTTTATTTTACTATTGAAGGGATTGTGATGTATGATTCATTTTAATTTCAAATGTTTTTGTTGCAATTCAGCAGACTCGAAGTGGTTAACTTGATACACACTGAACGAGGTCTGTGTGAACCCATCATCATTAAAAGTCAGTTAGGCTTGTTACGGGATCTTTTTAAGAGATGAGCATATAAAAATATTTCTGTCCTGAACTACAGGTGGCTTTTGATACACTTGAAGTTAGGAGACACGACGTGTAGGATAGAGATCAGGTATAGTAAGCAGATGAAGAGGAAGTGTTAGATGTATTTGAAGTAAAATGCGTTTAGGACCAGGCTTACCTTGTTCACGTGCCGTAGTCCATACAGTGAGTTTATTAAAGTCTTAATGAAAAACTGGCTAACTGATTGAGTGGACCTACGACAGAATGTGATGCATTGTAGCATATTTTGGAAGAGGAGTAGAAACCAAATGACAAATAATGTTCACAATGCCTTGATTTATTGATGCCTTAATCTTTTCACAAACAAGAAAGGAAAACAACGCGTTGTTTAAAACACTGACTAGAAATTTGTCAGAATTATCAATCGGGAACCAACTCATGAAAATATCTCATCTTTTTGAAGATGACACACACACCCTATGATTTTGACTAAAACCACCATCTTCATTATTATCGCTACTTTGCTATGCAACGACACATACATATGATGAAGTATCTGCTCGAAATCAAAGATACAACTTTTGCATTCAGAATTCTTATAATGCACTCTAATAGCTGGGTTTGTATATCCGCTTCCAAAATACAGAAATATCTGCTCTATCCTAAACGTATGATTCATTCAATTCTAAACATGTACAAAAAGTATTCCACGTGGTGAACAAGATTAAGTTTCGATAGAGGTACGTGCATTAAGTTAGACACACAACTGTAATAAACACATACATTCTGTGAAAGCATATTCAGTAGTATGCAGTTTTGAAGCAATTCAGAGGGACAATAAATTGCTATAAATTATGGCAACTTTAACCGTATTTAAATTCCTAACAGTACGAACTAAAAGAATAATCGATGCATGCGATCTATATAAAACAGTGAGCCTCTCTAGAATTATTTACAGGGAAATGAATAAGTAATTAAATATATATAGCCAAGGACTGATGTCAATTTTTAACAAGCTCTTACCACCAGAGTTATATAACATTATATACATATTTACTAATTATAATATATATTGTTCTGGCCCATCTTCTTCACTTTCAAGACTTAAAAAACATAAAATAGTGTCTCTCAAATGTGTGAATGGATGCAGCGTACATGCAAATGCATAAAAAGTACTTTATACAGAACTCCGTACGTGCATGTGTACTTATGTCTACTATAATAACGAACTATCAATGAATTATCAAAAGTGCAGCAAAATTAAATGACCTGAACATTTAATTTAGAATTTTCAAACATTCAAACTTGTATTCTACTTTTACATTTGTACTGACTAAATTACAAAGCTGCAGTAATTTTTAAAAGACTGCAGCGTATTCAGTCGATCTCTGCTGTGCTACCATTAGATGGAATAAATGGCGACAGTGAATTATATTAATATGTTATACTATACATTTTTCTGTTTTACAAATATGAAAATTGCCTTTTAGTGAGGAATTTTTCCTTTAGTGTGTGATCCAAAATACAAATTGGCAAAATATAGTTAACGAAATGTTTGTATGATTGCAATTTAACTTTTTAAGTTGAGGGCAAAATTCTCATTTTTACTTTGAAATGGATATTAAAGTTTCAAACGACCTTAATGGTCGCCGTACTATATATATCAATATCAAGCATGATTTTTATTACGAATTAATTACAAAATGTACTTATTATCATCTAACACTGTATACTATATGTAGGTTGTCAAACGGCGAATGTGGATTGTATGTGTGTAAATTTTAAGTGTAAGGCCAACAATATATACACTCGTGTAATTAATACACGCATTACAAAAAATAAGTTAGTTGTAAAATCGGAATACTTTATTAACGTTTCTGGCGAGGATGAGAAGGAAACTGATGTCGTGATTCAATAGCAAATGAAGAATCTATTTTTTGAAATAACACCCCGTTTTAATGCTCTTTGAATGTCAGAGAAATATGGATGCGAAACAAATAGTACTTTTGATAATGCAAACATGTGGCCATTATTGTCTTAATATCTGAGTCACTCTCATGTGGCATTTCAATCCTTTAATCCTCTAACTCTACGAAATTGATTTACTATGCAAGTTTACTAAAATTTCAGTCGATCAGGTTGACATGAAGGGTTGCTGTAATTAACAAGTGAATGTGGGTATAAAATCGAACGATGGACTAATTCTTCTTTTACTCTCTCACACACATCTTACGGCTGGAAAGCAACAGTGCTATCAGACTGAAATATTTAAAGACAATCTCTGTCATGAAAGAACCAAAGCATGTGATCGAAATCGAAGCACATCTTTGGTGCCCATTAAGTAATTCTTCCTCCTCATTCTCCCTTAATGTCTTGCTACTAAGAAAAATCAGTCTACTACTACTTCCTAATTCAAACTCATGAAATGAATTTCAATCGAAATGAAATCTTATGTGCATTTAATTGGCTACGTGTAAGGGTACAGGATTGTCGAAAACACTATGAAAAAAGGCTTCAAAGAGTTATCCCATATGAATATGAATTTCTAAAAAAATTATAGGACAACATGAAAGCCATGATGACTTTTTGTGAGTTTCACTTTCCAACAAATAAAAATCCTTCATAAGCTTTTTGCATCATTGGTTTCAGGCTTAATTACATTCGAAGAATGAAGTTGTTGTGTGCGACAGAGATTAATTCGGTTTAAGGTTCATGCTCGTATTTATTTGAGTTATTTGAGTATATATATTTTCTTAAAGAATTATTATAGTTAAATATCGGTATTTTAACTTAAAACCATACTCGTTTGGAAAGTTTATGCAAAGAAGGGACTCTCATAAATTGAACATAGCAATGGAAATGAAGGGCTAAATAAATGTTAAACTCTATAATAGATTTTTAGAGGATAAGATTTAGAGAGCAATTAAGTGTATAGATGAATCAAAGTTACCAGAGGGAATGGGCAGAATGGATTTCAAAAGATATTACTAAACGGTTGTATTATTATGGTGAGGATGTTCAGTATTACGCATTTCATGATGCAGCAAAAAGCATTCAGTTGCAGGTATTGAAATATAGTATATTTAAGTGATAATGTTGTATGATTTCCAATAAATTTAAAGTATAATGAAGTATTATCATATGTGTATATAATCAACTATAATAAACCATGTTTTGATTTATAAATACCCATCGTATGTCAGATAGTTACCAAAATCTCCAGGACGGATGATAAGCATTTCCCCACTGCAAGTGGATTATATACCTTGATGACTACTTAAAGTAAATGGCCTGTGATTTTAAGTTCTTAGTAATTTTTTATATATCAATTTAGTTTCGTATTATTGGTGTTACATTATATCCATTATTTGTAGTGAGTATGTTTAAGTCGATCGACTATTTATAACGTAATTAGACAATTAGCAAAAGTGTTGATTATGAAATATTAATATCATACGATATGACTGTTCCCACGACTAAGATTTTTGTCTTGGATTGTGTGTGTGTAGTATGCTGCTGGCTTTAGTCATGTCAATTTATTATTATATCTTTGGAAATTACATAAATAATTGATGAAGTTAGCTAACTTGAAACATGGGCAGCAAAAAATCTAGGCAGATTAGATTTCGGATGACAGTTCTATGCAAATGATTGCTCTTCAACCTTAATTTAGTTTCCATTATCCGTAAAAACTGTTTTGCATATTCACAGTGCTAAGATTGATTGATACATATATGTTTAGTATCGGCCGCAGTTGTAGAAGATCTTGTCTTGATCTATGTTCCTGATGGACTAATCAGTATTGCTACCGATGAACAATGCGCTGCGGAAAGTACTTTTTCTAATTATAATAATCATCGGATTTTCCAGTGTGAGAGACTTGTAGGGAGTGAATAGCGCATAGTCAGTCTTATGAAAAAAGATTTAACTAATCAATCATCACTATGTATGAAGTGTAGAAAATGTTTGACTTCTAAGATTTACCATTAAATAGTTATAGCATGGATACTTTAGATCTTTTAGGATGTTGATGTTATGTAAATCAATTACTATATCGTACTTATTGCGAATTTTTATTGTACTATATACTATATTACACGAGTTTGAAAACGTAGATTTCTAAATCGCGATTCCAGTGTTTTATATGTTGTAAGAATCCACGAACAACAAACAGCAACAATAAAAATTGTACGTAGTGAAAGTAATATATTTGTGCCACAAAAATTTTGTTTATTTACGTTTGCGTAAATCGATTGCATAATTTATCACTATGAAGTTCACCTCAAATTTTTTCCGTTTAGTATCTTGAATACATAAAATTTACTGCACTTTTGCTTTATTTTCGCCTTCTCCGTTCTGGAATGTGCTACTGCTTTTATTTTGCCTTCCAGCAAGATTCGTATCAGATTCTTCTCGATTAGTCCGCCGAAGGTATTTATCTAATGCGGCAAACCTTTGCTTAAGTTTTACCCTCTCCTTTAATTTCTGAGGAATAATCATCATGGTAGTTAACGTATTTCCAAGGAAGACTGATGCGAATAAGATACTCAGTACTGGGACCTGAAATGATTTGCCTTTGTACTCAATGTGTCTTAATAATAAACAATAAATCATGTCTCAATTCCTGTACCTGCCATGTAGCCTCAGGATGGTAACTTAATTTGTAGAGAAGATATGCATTATACAGTTGCCATCCATATCCGATCACCAAAAAAGGAAGAAGAAAGCTCAATCCACGCCACATCCAAGAATGAAAACCGTCAATCGTTATATCCATATTGTGCCTTTCTCCAAGAGCTCGAAGCCGGTATAAGCATCCTCTTTGGTAACGGAACTGGAGAAATTGTACTAAGCCTGCAAAATTGTTTCAGCTTCAGTTAAAATTGCTTCTTAGATTTCACCACTATTGAACTTCTAATGTTCAACTTGAAAACTTACTTATGTACACATTAAACCACATAAACTGAGATCTGAAGGCATAGTAGACCGTGTTATTTGGCCAAATTAACAAAACCCCAGACAAAACTGTAGACAGGAAGTGATGCAGTCTCCACCATCCTTTTATTCTGGATCCATTAACCTTCAGGATACTTTCTCTGATTGTTAGTGTACAGTAATACCATACTAACAAGAACATGAAGACCAGGTCCAGAACTCTGAAGGAATTAGCAAATAGATTATCAAAAGTTCACACATAAAGCAAGTAAAAAAAACCTATGTAATAATAGCAACAAGGCAAATTCAGTATTACCTTGAATTGAAAAAGATGTTACATGACGAAATTAACAGCGCTATGAAATTTATAATAAGTTTGAATTTCTCATATTCATCCTTGTACTTAAATCTGAAACGTAAATAAAACATAGCGTCAGTAATAACTTAAATCAAATATAGCACACATATTGGTCACCAATGGCACAAAAATACCTACTTCTCATCCTTATTTAGAATAGAAACATTTACGTTTCCAAGAATTATTCGCAAGTACAGTCCATTCTTTTTCGGCAGAGCTTCTTCCATTTCATACAACTGAACTTTTCGTCGAGTCAACTCCTTATCCAAGTCGTCGACTTCGCTTGCATATTGTGGGTCTTTAGAAAATCTAAGAAATCAAAACAGGAATCTTTAAACACACTGACTCTATAATCAAGGGACAATCACAGAGAGATGACTACTCACTTTTTCATGCTTTTCTTAATCACCCCCATCCGGTACCTCTGGTGTGTCAGCTCCTTCACACATTTTGACTGCAAACTTGCTAGTTCTTCTAATTTTTGGAGGTATTCTTTATGAACATTCTAGATTAAACAAACCAATTAAACAATTAATCACACTCTCGAACTTCCAAACTGCCAAAATCTTCCTGATTAAACTGTCCAACTCACCAAAAATGATTTGAATTCATCCGAAAGATCTTCAAAATCCTTTTTACAAGATTGGAGGTCACTGTTTGTGCCTTCCATGGTAGGTCCGATCCTTCGCCACTTTGGTGAAAGATTTAACAAACTTAATGCTGAAATTGAAATAATATATTCTACATTGATCCCTGAACTTGAACTAGCAAGTTGGAGTTACGCTCTTATCTAATCTCAAAATTCCACTCGTACACCTCCTAAAGCCCACTACACCACTGCTACTTGAATAATATACATTATCTATCATTTATATTAAGCCCTAGACTTTTTTTAACTACTAAAACATGAATCCCCTGCTTATACAATCTTCTTTACAGATACTCACGTACGTCCCCATCAATCACTGAAGTCAAAACTCTCAAAACCAATTTCAACGAAGGATTATTAATACCCTCCGAGAACCATGTATCTAACAATATTTCTCATACACCACGATGATGCATCTTTCAACTCAATTCTTTACATCCTCTTCCAAAAATTCGTTTAGCATAATCCATATATCCACAAACTAACACACTCAAATTAAATGCACCCTATACATATATTCAGCCTCTCATTTCATATTAATCTCATCTGCATGCACATTATACTGCTCTCGTCTCCTATTATTCCGATAACTTCTCTCCTTCTTCATGTAAATAACTTGAGGTTTTATCATAATAAGAAATATTTGAAATTCAAATCTACCATCGTCGGCAGTCTCCTTAGTCCTTACCATCCGAGATCAAAAGTAATTAAAATAAATTATTTACAAGTCGCCACACATTCCACCCAGCAGCAGCCTCTCCTCAGCTGTTAATTTAATCAAGCAAATCGCCAATCCATTTTATTATACGAATGACGTACTTACACAACTCAACATATGCAGATCCACTCAATGAGTTTATAATATTAATCTCCATATTATTAAAACCTTCGCCATCATCATCTCTATACTACTATTATTATTATTAATGTAGTTTATGTTCAAACACAAGTTAACATATGAAATGCACTACCTCCATATTAGTTAAACCTTCACTATAATTTCTATATTACTCTGTTACTATGCAGTTAATGTTCAAACTCAAAAGTTAAAATACGAAATGCACTTAAGCTTTTACTTTAATGGGAAGACAATATATTATCAATTGTATAATTATTTTCCTTATGCTCCAAACAATTCAGTGATTGCTCTTGAAGTGTATTGTAAAATTTTGATTGCCTGCACATAAAAACTAAATGCTTCCTCTGAACAACTACTACACCTGCTTAAACTTAAGTAACTTAAAAAAGTTCTTTTAATGTCAATTTACCTTTTATGTGTGTTTGATAGTTTACAGCAACCACCAGTGGCACACACCGCTTTCAGTGTTTATAATCTCCAGATGAATCTTCTTTGGTGTTTTAAAAGTTACTGAGTTATCAGTCACTTACATCAATCATTACGAAAGAAGGCACAAACTTCAGACTTCACAACAACAAATAATGGTTAACTCAAATCAATATGATAACAACTCAATTTAAAACACACTCGAATCAATCTCAGATATTTCCTAAACTTATTTCCTTGCTCCAGTTCACCTTCTGCGTATAATAATTTAATGTTTAATAACGACGAAGTGTGAGCGACGAAGATGCAGTCAATGCGATTTCTGTTCGCTAAGACGAATCTCTTCTGTTGATGATCATCGTCGGAAGAGAGCAAAATGAAAAAGTGGAGATCCCTCCAAATAACGCAGAAAGATTTCTATGCGCAGCCAACGACACGTAATTTAATCAAATGAATCAAAAAGTGATTCAAGATTGAATCATGGACGTGTAGCGATGATGATGATACATAAAATGATGATGAGATGACTAATTTTGTAATTTTAAATGGTTTTTTGCACTGGGATGTATTAATCACGGAACACACGTGGATTAATAAGCTTAATCTCTTATTAAGGACATGTAGGAACTAGGAACACTGAATGACAGATTATTAATATTGACTGGTTCATTAGTTCACTAGTTGTAGACTTGTTGAATTCTATGTATGATAGAATGACGGCTCAGAACACGTTATTGTGTGTTACTATATCAAGTCTAAAGAATGATATTATATAAAGTAATAATTAGACATTAAAGTTAGGTAGTATGATGTGTGTGTGTGAGAAGTGTATATTTCACAGGGGTTTTAATTAGACGGCTCAATCCTTAATTGCCGTATTATATAACTATATAAGTAGTAGCTGGTTAGACTTGTAGGTATAAATAGTTTCGATACTTTCAATTGAGTCTCATTATAAAATTCAATAGAGAATACGAGACAGCCGTATTATAATATGAGTTGTAGGAATGAAATAAATGGGAAATGAAAATTATATCGTTAATGTTGTCATTAAAGTGTCTGTTTATTTGTTTAATAGTAATAGTGACAATAACGTGTGTCCTACTGAATATTATGTTTTCATGTCTCAAAATGACGAGTGGTTTTATATTACTTTTAACGTGTGTGAATTGTATGCGTATTTGGCTTGTGGCTGTGATAAAAATTCCAAAGGTAATCACGAACGAATGTTCCGAATGAATGAAAAAGAAAAATTGGGAAGCACATAGAACACGATATTATGGTACTTAAGTTTAAGTCAAGGTAAGAAATTGAGATTATAAGGAACTAGCCATCGGGGCCCGTGAAACGGGCCATCGGAACGCTGTTAGCGTTCCGATGAGAATGAGGACATGATTGGGAGAAATTTAAAATTGCTTTAACTGAGAATAACAGATCTCGCGCCCGTTGAAATTTCCCCGGACCCATGAAAGATTGTCAGCCAGTGTCAGTAATAACCTAACTAAGGGGCCCCATACCCGTTAAAATTTGGCGGACCCGGTTAATGGCCTCTCTAAAAGCGGCTACTATAGGCTACTACAACGATTACTTCCCAATACCGTATTTAAATTACTCTCGAG
>Ga0194135_10001044_pt1 | contig 16216 bp, 11 predicted proteins | sample LitLau_LLRF_2013_FD_134024 | JGI IMG/M metagenome (GOLD analysis project Ga0194135, IMG submission 134024) | Freshwater sediment microbial communities in response to fracking from North America - Little Laurel Run_MetaG_LLRF_2013 (version 2) | ecosystem: Environmental > Aquatic > Freshwater >...
CTCTTAAACTCCCAACTCAGAGCCCAGCCTCCTCCTTACCTGCTCCTATCTTCCAAAAGTTTCCGGCTGTAAAGTATTATATCTTTAAACCAAAGGAAGGGCGTGAGTTAGAGAGAAAGTGCGTCAGGATATTGATAAGAGGAAATGATATGAGGATAATTTACTCCATTTTCATCATCATTCTGAGCCCACTCATCTTTTATCACGGCCATAATCACATTACTTTTTTTCTCAATTGACATTAGACGTCTCTCCCACCCCTAGAATTTTGATATAAGGGAAACTGTTGGAGAAATTACATTTTCACTTTCCCCATTTGGGAGAGTCCTGTTGAAAGAAGTGAGTTTTACTACCCTCGCCACTACCACCACCACCACCGAACCCTTCTCGAAAGGACCTTTTCCCACTGAGCAGTTTTTATAATGGCCTCTCTCCCTCGGCAACTAATTTGGTTCCTTTTCTTCCCCTCTTTTACCCGGGAAGTCTTTTGGGCCACCCGTAATATACATACCAGAGAATACTAGTATGCGTCCTCCATCACCATATAATTGTAAATGGAAGGCCAACCATAATCAACACTCCTTGTAAATTTTATTACACGTCAGAATCCAGTTCAACCAAGCCAAGCCTCGTCTAAACCAAAGGGACAAACTTGGCCTGACCCATAAATCCAATCCATTTTTAATTGAAATTAATTTGAAATAAACCTTGGAAATTGTGAATCATAATCCAGCCGACCCAGGAATATACTTATCAGGTAACTTGGAAATGAGAATTCCTTTGTAGCTTTTAGGTTAACTTAAAAAAGAAGGAGCGGCAGCGGCTATAAATACATCCGTTTTCTCACATTTCATTTATATTTACAATGGAAGTAAAAGCGGGTGTCGGGGTTTCCTGGTCTGGAACCCGGGACACTTCTCTTTCTCCTCCCTACAAATAACGAACTTTCCCATAATTTTGACTCTGGAAAGTCATAACATTTGAATACTTTAACCATTTTCTCATTCCGACAACGACGATGGCGACGAGTGCGTAGAGATGAGAATAATAAATGCAGGCAAGACACACACGCATTGTCCTCCTTCTCCGGCTGAGCTGGAAGTAGATGAAATATCAAAAGAAGAAATGAATAGGCAGACACAATATGAGATAGAAGGGGGACGCATTGTTGAGTTCAGTTATTCCCTCCGCCGTAGTTCCTGATTATAACGGAATAACGTCAGGATCGGAAATGGCATACAAATAGTAAAAGTTTCATTTATTGCACCCCCTTCCCTTCCGGTCTTTCCATTGAATGCAAGGAATATTCCAAGGACCGGCACTTGGTTTGCTACATGCCAAACTTTCCTCTTCCGAAAAATAACAATAGAATGGAGTAGGCTGCCAAAACACCAATACGCTCCGATGCTCTCCTAAATATACCCACTTCCCACCGACACTTTTGACAAGGAGGGCTGGGCCTCAGCCCCACATGCTTCTTCCCATTCGGCTGAATTTCCTCCGCTTCCCATTCCATCCTCGCCTCGGAGTCTTCTGTGCGTATCCATAACATCGGAATTCCGCCAGTATTGTATTCCAGAGTGAATCCCAAGTATACAATGGAGCGGGAATACTCTGCATTTGGTATTGGGGCTCATCCCCTTCCTCTCGAAATGCATCTAAGCGCATATACTCCAAATATATTATCCCTTTCCAAAGAAGAAAAGTTTGGAAGCGTCACCGCATTTAGATGTTTGATATCTAGACATACAAACAAGCATTTGGAAGAAACGAGGCAAAACTTCCGCTGGGAACGAGTTTCTACTCTCAGATGTCCCCAACGGTTATGTCATATTCCACCCTTTCGAATCCAAAGACTCTCTGCGTCGAGTTTACGATGAACGACATATCAGTTCAGTTCAGATATCCTGTCGTAGGAGCTTTAGTTTGAGAATACCCGCTGGCAACGGCATCAGCATCCTCGCATGTGTACCATGTCCGGAAAATAGGAAAGTGCAATGCTCATTCAGTTCCAAACTATCCAATGTCGGATGTTCCAGTCAATTTGAAGACCTCCGACGCAAATTTATTTACGCTTGACGTCATATCCAGAATGAGATCCGCTTCCTATCTTCGTGACAAACTACGCGATCGGTTCCATTTCCCTTGAATGCACAAAAATAAAAGTTATGACTCCCTTCCTTTTGGCTGAAGTGTCAATTTACTCAAGTCAAAAGGAAAATTTGGAATTTGATCTCGTTTTATTGAAGCGGCTTAAGCACTTTCTCAGGGTAACACACTTAGGGAGGGTGGTGGGTTCAGTTTGTACTGTTGTGTGGTGCGGCTGTTTGTGGTGAAAGACCCATGTCACCCGTCTCCTTCCTTCTCAGCATTCTCGTATAATTTCAAACTCCCACTTTAGAAACTCATCTCACAGTAAACAATTCTTAAGACATTCATGCATGCATTTTCAGCGTTTTCAGCTTTGGAGATGCAATTTCCCCCGGAATTCATTATTATATTGGAAAACGTCGGAGTTATCTTCAAGGCGAGAGTCACCAACCTCAACCCACTGTTATGCAAATCAAGTGTGGCCTCATTTGATCAAGACGTGAGAAATTGTGGAAACCCCATCTGGTTTCAAGTGAATTATAAAAATTAAGTTGAAACTTTGAGATGATGTGGTTGAGTCGGAGAGTTAACTTTCTAAATTGATATGCGAGCAGAGCAGTAAAAAAAAGTTTAAGTCCAACGTAAGAATTTAGAATCACGTAAAAAGTCTCAAGATTTGCTTTAAGGCTCGGAAGCAATAACAGTTTTTGAATCCTTGATTATGCTGCTCCTCCGGAATAGCAATATATTAGTGCTGTTTGGACAGTATTTGAGGATTCTGGTTTCGGATTCAGTAAATGTTGCCGAGTTTGGTCATGCATTAGGATGGGATGTGGGAGACCACTAACAGTTATGCAAATAAAAAGCTTTGGCTTTGACTTTCTCCAAGTAAACTGACGGAGTAGTGATTTTGGGATTTTATTTGATCTGTCGTAGTGCGGAAAGAAAACTAAGACTCTCATCTCTTGGAGAGGACCACATGACCTGTAATGTCAAAGAACAGGCCAATTTAGAAAAATTGGAAATTAAATTAAAAGGACGGAAAACCTAAACTATTCCAACTTCCTGTAATGAGCATTGAGCAAGGTCCTTTCTTTACTGACTGACTCCCATGCCTGACTCTTCACCCGCAATAACGACAGTCTTCATTTTCTTTCTTATATCTCGAATGTTGGAGGAGATCCTCTCTCCGTATTTCCTGATTGTATTTTTCTATTTGTGTTTACACAGGAGTGACTGGGGTGCATATCAACGATCTCAAAGTTCCTCCAATAATCCGAAACGGGACGGAGGAGTATGTGACCCTGGATTGTGACTACAGGTAATCGATTCAGCTTCTAACTTTTTCAAATGTTCAACTTGAGCAGAGTTTATTTGAAACGTGTTTCTCAAAACAAAATAACATGGCAAATTCTTTTCTTTTTTCAAAACTAATCCAGCTTGGAAGAAAACGAGAAGCCCGGGCTAGTTGTGAAGTGGTAAGTCGCTTTGTTTTTCTCCTTATAGGCCATTGCGAGAATGTGGTGTTGTGAACGTGGAAATTCTTTATGTATTTAATTGTATTGTTTTTAAATAAAGTAAGACCTTACGCTCCATTTTTATTTTTTTCTCCAGGTACTTTAACAATGAAGAGTCACCCGTATACCAGTGGATCCCGAACCAGCGCCCGCAAGATTTAGGTATACTCCGAGGGAAACTAAATTTGGAGTACCAGGCATCTCCAGACGCATACAAAATGTACCGTGCTCTCCAAATACAGCGACCTTATACAAACCTAAGTGGGAAATACTTGTGTCGAGTCTCAACTCTCTTCAACGACGCTTATAAATCTGGAACGATGCTTGTCTACTGTAAGTTTTTTAAGTTATTCAATTTAACCAACTCCTCTTCCCCATTCTGAGGGTTTTAGCATTCAACTTTGTCGGCATCCGCCTCCGCCTCAAAGAGAAAACAAAAAAGAGAAAGTGGTTTTGGAAAGTGGGCCCTCCTAGGCCTTTCTCCTTCCAAGTCTCATAGATCTTCCTAAGTAGGTTCATTTCCATAGGATATATGTGGGAGCCTTGCTTCTGGAGTCACTAATGATTTCCCTACCAGAATTCTGTGTCCTTCTTCCTTCTAACGAGCCGATTTCTATAGATTCACTTACTCGTCTAATAATCCGTGGAGAGTTGAGTGTAATTCAAAAGACACAGGATAGGACGAGGAGAGTATTGAGTGCAGTCGTCTGAAAAATCGTCTGCCTTTTTTTTTAAATCCTCCGTCCATTTATGGATTTATTCCTTACGTTTCCCAAGTTATATTCATAAAGTAATCCATAACGAGAGGAGAGGGGGATGAACGTATCCTCAAGCAGAGCTGAGTAAGATTTTTTCCTTTGGATCAGCATAATCCTCCCTGGAATCACTTAAAGGAGTTATAGCCATCAAGAACTACCCTTTACATTTCAACCTTTGAATTCCATTTAAAGGAGTGTAGCTCCGGTTTAAGATCTTTATTCTGCCCTCATTGCACCCTTTTAGAGAAAGAAATTACAAATATGAGATGAGAGGAAATTGAATTCTCGAGTTGAATTGCTTTCACCGCTTCAGACACGGTGTGGTTCATCCTTCCTTTCATTCCATATGCCAAGAAATCGAAACTTTCTCCAAAAGTCGACTTTACGACACTTTCCCTATCAATTTGTATTCCAAATCTCCAAATCTTTCCAAAGAAGAACCAACTTCCAAATCCTCTTGCTTCATGTGAGAAAGTATAGTAAGTAGAAGCCTCTTTTAAGTTTCTTGAGGAACTATCGAACGGAAATGGAAGCAAACGAATCCCCCTCGCACCTCCGCCATTCTAAGAAACGCAGAGTGGCGGTTTAAGAACGGTTAATTTGGGATTTTATTCTAGACGTTGGGACATGCTTTCAATCATTCTCTTCTTGAGTTGTTGAAGGTTTCATGCCAGGAATTGGGTACCGGAGTTGGCGGCAGGCAGGGAGGCATTAATAATTCCTTTCTCGTCATTTCCAACAGAGAGCTTAATAATGTGTGCAACCGTCTCAGAGTTAATTTGTGCGTGACTATGCAGAAGAACCGAAAAAATCTGCCCCTATTTCCCAACTTCCTTTTCAACAATCTTCATGAAACTTATTTTGTGTACGCTTTCTGGAAATTGTTGTTTCGAGGAGGGAGGAGGCGGAGGAGGGAGACGGGAGAAAGACAAATCTAAAGTCTTTATCTCATACTTTCCATTTTCCACTCGAAAGAACTAAAACTTGGGTTTGCGGGAGCATGATGTAAAATGCAAATGAAGAAAGGGAAAAATGCTGGGGAGAAGACGGGAGATTTGAGTGATTATATCAAGCGGATGGAAGGATTTGAGTAATTCCTAAGAATTGCTGCTAATAAAATTGTCCGCAGTCCGGAGTCATAATAGCTTCCAGGAACATGAACAGCGCCATGCAGTCTCGGCCACCTTATTCAGTACTTGTGCATGGGAGCAATATCCTCCACTGAGAAAGGCCAGGCCCGTCGATATATGACCCATCACACTACACGCTGGGTTTCCACGGTGGGAAACTAAAGTGAACGTGAGAAACCGGCATGCAGTATTTGTGCGGACTTAATCAAGACAGATGAGAATCAAATTTCAGTCGACAGGCAATTCCTTTGAGGTTTTCCTTTTCTCTTAAACCAGGTTCATGGAAAGTCTGTTTTCTCTCCATTTCTTCTTTTCTCTCCACCATGCCAAAGGAATTCTCCAAATTTTGACAATGCCAGAATTCTACCTCCCTTCATCAACCTCTCTCTCACTCCTCCGCTCCGCTCACTTCGCTCCTTTGGAGATTTAAAGTTGATTCCTATTCCGTCTCCGTTGATTTTAACATGATTCAAGTCCAATCAGACGAAGAGTCTTGGAAGCAGGGCAGTGTAACCTGGGATTTCCAGCCCAACGGAATGAGATCTAACTCAATTGGATGAGCTACACTCCTGAAAAGGGATGAGAGAGGCTAATTTCCCAAGAAAAGTAGTAAATAAAATAGAGAACGCAATCCCGTCGTTGAGAATCAAAGGAAATGCGATTGGATAAGTTTGAAAAGTTTTCTACTACTACATATAGACTATAAGATACGAGAGAAAGTAAAGGCCCCTTGTCGGAAGCTTCGCCCTCCTTGGAAAGGTGTTTTGAGAAAACTTTCATTATTTTTTAAATAAGGAGAGAACTCACAGCTTTCTCTTGAGTTGTTAGAGAAAGTCACGGAAACATAATTGAAGAAAACTCGCACGGCATGTGTCTTTTGTAGTTGGGTTTCCGTATACTTCACTTCCGCGGAGCTGAGGAGACGGGCGGGGATCCTGCGGGAGCCTATCATGAGCGAAGCCAATTTGTAGAGGAATGTTCCTGTAAAGAATGGCTAAGCTCCTTCTGGGTTTCCACAATAAAACTCCTGTAGAGTTACCAGAAATAATAAAGTACAAAATGCAATTGAAGAAGTTGAGCCAAGAAGCCTTCGAGCAGGGGCGGCTGAGCGGACAATCCAGCCGAATGAAGAGGAAGATGAACCCAAACCCCGGGTCTTCTAAGTCCTAATATATTGTGCCCTCGGAAAATCTTCTTTTGGCCACAAGAGATAATCGCATTAGGCCCCTCTGTGCCTTTGGAACACTTTCCTTACTTTATGAGGAGACCAAAAGCCATCAACGACGGACGGAGAGACTTTTCTCCGAGCGGGAGAGAGCACTTCCTGGAAACCCTGTGTGAGTTAATCTTGACCGATTACACACAATTCACAAAACTTTCTAATATCCTAAATTACTTCTCCACAAAAAAAAGTTTGAGGTGGAGATCCGGTTTCATTTTCAAAAGAAATCAAAGTTCCGTAGCCTTCCTTATTTTTATTACTAAAAGGCAACTCGATTCCTGGGATTTATTATTAATAAGTCCTTCAAATTTCAACTACTTGGGTCCGTCCTGAGTAAGAACCATTATGGCCTCATTAACTTTCGGCAGGGTGCTCAATTCACTCACTCTCCAGAAGATGAAAGGTGTTATAGGCTTTGAGCCATTGTGGAAGGGAAGATAAAAGAAAAGCCGTAAATGACCTCAAAAGGAAAAAGCGCTCGTTATCCTCCGTGGTTTGCGGGATTTAATGACGGGGTTTCACTTTCTCCCTCTCTCTCTCTCTCTCCACAGCAGCAAGCGGTTCATCAGTCAGTAATTTCAGACGTAAGATTTTATGTATTGCGAGAAGGCACTCTGAGAACTCGGTGAGAGAGCCCATTTCTCAAAGGATTTATGCTCTATCATAATTCGTCAGTCTCACCTAATCCATCAACCTGCTTTCTCCACTTTCTCCAATCTTCAAAAGAAAGCTTTGAAAGTTGTAAAAAGAAAAGAAAGGAGGAGGAGGAGAGTCGGGGTTTCAGTTTCCAGTTCCGTTCCGATCTGCCTCAGTGCCTGGGACCGTCCATCCAGAGTTCCGTAGCTGGTTAACTCTTTTCCCACGTCCAATGCTTCATATAAGTTGTCTTCCGCAGGAGGAGCGGAAAGAGGGAAGCAGGGATCGGAATCTTTAGAAAATCACGTACAAAACGGAAGGAAAGGAAACAGAGAACTTGTGGCAACTAAATTGAAACTGGGCCGCCCATCCTTGGAGCTGTTAAAAGAATACACACACACACATTCTACAAACTTGGAAAGAACAACAGCCGCCGCAATAGACTTTTATCATAGACTTCTCCTCTTCATCATTCTTCTTTTTTCTTTCCTTCTTCTTCCTAGAGATCCATTTTCCTTTACGCTCCAAATCTGTCAGAAGGAAGAAAAGGAGAGGAGAGAGAACAACATCTTTGGCCACTTTTTGTCCAGCGAAAGCTCTAATCCCATTCTTTGAATTATTAGCCTTCCTTGACTCCATTCTATTCTTCTCCATTAACCCAGACTTCCGCTCTCCCCACACTTTCTCCTCTCATTGAATTGTGGAGACGGAAAAAAAGACAAAATAATAATCGGAGGAAAAGTTTATACGGAGGAAAAGAAAAGTCTCTCTCTCTCTCTCTCTCTTCTTCAATTGGGCTACGGTTATGGAAGAGAGAGAAAAGAGAGAAATTTCTACTTTTCCTTTTCCAGCCAAGGAGAAAAGGAGTCAAAAGGGTGAGTTATTCTACAAAGCAGGGAAAGAGAAATTAAATGAGACAGAAATAATATTCTGGTTGCCTTTCCCTTGAAACACAATAATAGTATTGCACTCCTTCCGCTCCTGCTCTCGTCTTCTAACGCTTCTCACTAACTTTTCTCCATTCTCCGGGAAAAGGTTTGGAAAAGGGAAATGGGTGTCGAAATTCATTAAAATGAGACCCTTGTCTTTCGTCTTATGGCCCCAACATTGAGAAATTAACCCACGAGCCAAAGAATTTTCTCAAGAATAAAAAAATTTAATTTACAGAACACACTACTGTGATGGTTGTGCTGTGCGGTTGGTGTTGGGGAGAATTAATTGAATTTTGGAATAAATTAAGCGTCACCAGACTCTTGTCATCTACGACACGTGAATACTAAACGTTTTCTATTCATTTTCCTTCAAGAATGTGCATTATACAATTTGCTGTCACACTTTGTTAATAAAATAACCAAAATAAAATGGAAGCCCATGTTCAGTAATTTTTATATTTTTTCAGAAAGTTTGACTAAATCCACTTTGACATTAACCAAGCCTTTGCAGTGATGCACAATGTGCGCAATTAACTAAAGTTAAGATGAACGGAAAAGCTCTCTCTGTCTCTTGGTTCTTTCTTCAAAGGGGAGCTAATTAATTGCAGTTCTGACTCGACACTGGTTCTTTTCTCTTTTCTTTGCACAAAATAATTCTCTTAATTCCACCAACACTCCTTGACTAATTTCTTTCAGACATCAACTTAAGCCAGTCGTGAAATAATCCCCTTTTAGTCTCGACTAGGACAAAAGGGGAGGCAAATACACAGAGGGACCTCCGCAGCCCCATAACTTTCACTCACATTTACTAGCTTTCCAACTTGAAAAGAAAAAAACCATCTCTTTCCCCAACCCATCTAAATCCTCCTCTTCTTCTTCTCCTCTCTTCAATTAACGAGCAATGAACAGGGAGGTCAATTTTATACCCAATTAAATTATCTCTTGAGTTCTTCCTGGAATAAATTCTGAAATAAAAGAAAAGAAGACGGGAATTCGCTTTAAATTAAATTTATTTGCAGGATGTGAGGAATGTATGGAATATAGTGTACGTCAGGAATTGGAATTAATTAGTTCCCTTTTATAGTAACTTAAGAGGAGGACGCCCATTGGGAAAGGAAGTGAAAGTTATGTTCCTTCTCCACTTTCTCTTATTGGACTAAACTTGAACTTAAATGAGGGGGGTTGGGGTTATAGGGACGGGGACGGAGGATGCGGATAGGCTCCACCAACAATTTCGCACTTTATCCTCGTCAACATATATTTTATGAACGCGGCCTCCCTCAGATTAGCATTTACTATTCGTATTTATGGGTTCTGGACAGTGCTTGAACAAAGAAAGGGGACGTTTTAGGAGTGTGTACGCGCATAAATCACCCCTTGGAACCAACAATAGATCATGAGCGCCTTGTCAGAGAAAGCTAATTTTCCCGTCGGATGGGAGAAATCCTTGGAATGTTCCCTTTCTCTCCTTTCCTGGTTGTAACTTGAAGAAGGAAAACTTTCAATTCCATCGTCCCTCGGTTTCAGTTGGAGTTTCCGAACCATCTGGATTTTCTTGGCTATGGTTTGGTTTCTAAGAAAATTTTATTGCTTCTAATATAATGTTCAAATGAAATTGATTCTGCAGGATTAAACGAGAGAACCAAGAGCTTATACGTCGTAACTCTAGCCAAAAATGGTGCTCAACCCAGCAGTCGGCTAGCGGGAGGAGGTCATCTTTATCTTGAAGCTTTTAATGTCTCCAGCTTCTAGTTGGTCAAATAGAAAGGTCTTATGAATCCGCAACTTCAAAACTTCTTATATCCTTTCATGCCCCGCATGGCTAAAACTTCAAAAGGGACTTCAACTAAACCAACAAGGACACTCGAATCGTTCCGTTGTACCAAAAAAAACGTCGTTTTACGTTTAAATGAGTGAAAATTTTAATTTGTAATTTCTACTTGGGTTGGCGTTTGGACGTTGCGGGATAGTTGTTGAATTCAGAAGCCACCAGAGTTACTGCTTTGTTTTCTTTAAATTAAATGAAATATTTTGGAAAGTAAGTTTCATTTCAGGTTCCAACTGTTTGAAAACTCAAGGTTCAACTTCATCAGTCAGTGCTGATATTCAAAAACTCATTTAGATTGGAATAAATGAAGAGCAAAGTAAGGAACTACGGAAATTTCTGAGGAGAAGGGCGAGAAAGACGAGGAGGGGAGAAAGAAAGGCGGAAAGAGAAAGACCGCCGGCTTGCTTTTATTTATTGATGATGATGATGAAAATGCTTGAGGAGAGGAAAGGGCTGCGATGATTACTTGGGAAAGGAAATCTTGGGATCTTCAACACACTGCACGCAGGATAATGAAGAAACATTTCTTCGCCTTCCTTCTTAATGAGCATTGTTCTCTGCTCCTAAAGGAAAGGGAACGCAACAGATGCCAAATAATATGCAGTCCTGCCTGTAACCAAAGAAAACTTTGAGCATTACCTGTCAGTATAAACATAATTCAACGTCATGGACTCGAATTACATAAATTCACTTGTGGGATTTTTGTTTAATTTGGATCCTGTATATTTACTTTGGATAATTTGCAAAGTGCGGCGGTGACGACGGTTTGCCTCAACCCATACAACAACCTACAACTGAACTGTTCTACAATTTATTAGATTTCAAACGTCATGTAACCTGACTTTCACTTCACATTCTTCCTTCGGCGGAAGCTACGGAAAGTTTAAAAAGTTCCGTGGATCGTTCGAAATGACTTTATGCTTTATATCATCTTGGAACTTTCAAGCCCCTCCTCCCGCCTTTCATCTATAATTAAAGTGTCCTAAGCTAATTTTCTCTCTTCAGAATTTTTATTTTACCTTTCCTTCTCTTGACTTGGGATCTTAATTATGATGAATGTGACTTTCCCTAGAGGTGAATCCTAAAAATTTTATTCTCTCCTTCTCCATCCGCTGCCAAGATCCTTGCCGCATGCCGTGCTGACACACTTTATACAACCGTAGCCTTTCTTATTCATTTTTTCCTTTTCCCACACGCCGTCATTCCTTGAATTAGAATAATATGAGCGATGTATCCCTCTTGGCCCAGCTTTTCATCTGCAAAGACATTTTACTTACGCACTCAAAAACTCCAATAGTCTGCTCAAATTAAAATATGCAATGAATCGTATTGTAGAAAATCTTATTTCTTTTAGTCCTTTTTGCACGACGTGGAAAAATATTTTTTGCAAAAGAAAATTTATTTTGATGAATTCCACCTTGAGGTTTTTTACATTTTACGGAATTTAATTCCCCATGCTATATACGCCCCTCTCTAAAAATCCATCCGCTATGAGCATAGCCCTTGTTTTAATTCCGACTTTTACTCTTTTGTGTAGATGTTCATAAAGGGTTTTGATTCCAATTTTAGAGAATGGTCTGAAAGGGACGGGAGTTTGAAAGAAGCTTTTGGCTTCCTCCCTTTCCCACTGGAATTCCACTGGAATCCATTTGATTCTCTCTTTCTCCTCTCATGGAAAGGTTTAAATAATTTTGAGGAAAGGGCCCATGCAATGAGCGAAGAAAACTTTTATTTTCACTTTTCCGCCTCAGTGCCTTTGTGTACATTTTGAAATCCTTTTGGAAACTTATCACTTTGTGGATAAAGTGGATTTCCGAATCAATATCAGAGAGAGCGGAAATGTAACGTGTTCTTGGAGAATTCCCGGCGCGCCCAGAGGAAACCCCTTCAAAAGTGATTCTTGCTACTCTTTCAAAATGAATAAAATATAATTTTGAAAGAGCAGCAAAATTGACGTCAAAGAGGGGATTTGTTTAATAAGAATTTAACTTAAAAAAAACTAAGGATGAGCATGTTTATTTATTAAACGTCCATCATGGCTCGGAGGCCGGAGGAGGATGACACTTGCTCCCTAAACTCCAAAAGCCGGAATAATGAAGTTCAAACGCTAAAAAGTCTCCCATCAGACCAGTTCTACTTTAGTGTTATTATCCATGTTAATACGGATGATGATGCGGAGGGAACTTCCGCTTCTATTTACTCAACGCACACCAGCCACCACCACTCCAGTTATGCCTACGTATCAAACCATCATCAAGGGAAAAGTAAAAGGGAAAGCGCCTTCCTCTCCCGTCTTTGGAGGGTTGAATGGCTTTATGATTTTAGAGACTTAAGCCTTTCTCCAATATTTAGTCTCTGGTGAGGATAAAAGAAGACAGGGAAAATGAATACCCTTCTGGAGGGAAGACGGAGTATATCCTTACGGGAAGTCCCACTTTTTTCAACTATCATATATTTTGATAGCTTTGTTTCCCTCCATTACCCGAGAGATAAAGTGGGGAGAAAGGCTCAGCCGAATTCCTCCTCATAAACCCCTTCCAAATTCCATCAAGGAGAACTTCAGCTCCTTAATACGAAAAGACTTGAGAAACCCTCCATTTCCTTATAGGAATCAAGTGGGAATTCTCAAACCTTTGACGCTGCTCGAACCGGTCGGAATCAACTGTGGAAAATTCTGAGAAGTTGGGAGGATTCTGTCAAATTGTTTTTAAGATCTTGAAAGTGTGTGACCTGATTTCGGCCTCTAATCCGGAAATCAATGAAGCCTGGAATTCCATAATTTACTTCCAGTGCATTTCCTTCTGCCTTCATTTGACTCCAACCTAAGCATCCGTTTCCATTCCGCAGACTCAGGGAGACATTTATCTGGATTTGATTTTCCAAGACCTGTAAATATTTCACGCTCCATATTCACTTGGCATGAAATTGGTAACTGCGGAGTCCGGAGTGGGCCTCTTGTCATTCGTTTTAAAATTGTAAAACAAGAGGGAACCGTTTGTCACAAAGTTAATTTCTCCTTGCGAACATAAATACGTCAACAGTTCCTTGCTTAACCCCTCAGCGTATCAGAAGCGGAGTGGATTATTGGCTAAACAAAACATTCAACAACACAAAGGAAAAACAGCAATCTGTCATCGTCCAATTTCACTTTCAAATTTCACTTCTTTATAACCAGTCCCATTGAACGGAACGGAAGGCATTGGATCGCTGAAAGGAAGTGGGGATTTCCCTTTAAAATAAGTAATAGCATGTTCTCCAGAAGCTCTTAATTCATAAGAAAAGAAACTCAACTCCCTTAACTGATATCCCGCACGCACGCTTCCGGCTAGAAACGTGTAAAGTGTTAGTCTAAATCCACTGAAATGAGATTAAAAAAGTGTAGGGTATTCTACCAGAGAAATTCAGAACCACAAGAGAAAGGTGGGGAAGGAGGGCTGATGGCAAGAAGAGAAAGATCTGATACCTTATGCATTGCGTATGCGTATGCTAGTGTCAATCGTTGTTTTCCAGGTTCGAGAAACGTTTTATAACAAAGGAGAGATGCATTGTCTTATTAAACAGACAGTTATAAATAGAAAAAATGCTTTGTTTACAACAGGGTAAAGAGCACTTTATCGTTTTTGGTCCCTAACTGAAGGTTAATTGGATGAATTAATCCATTTAGCTCTCTTTGTGCTGTGTGACAGGAACGTGAATTCGGGGGATAATTCCCACTGCTCCTGAATAGATGGAACTGAGGAATGGAACTGTTTGATAATTGATAAATCCTAATTGGGAAGACTGGACACGTTTCTTTGAAGCATCAGCCCTTCTCCCAAATTAGGAGGCTCCCGATCCGACGACGTGAAGGTTAAAGTGACGACGGGACGTGTCCAATCCAATCTAAAAGTCACTCCACTTAAAAGGATTTTAATGAACCTTTTTCCGCATGACTCACTCCTTTCACTTCAATGTTTGTCTTTCCGTGGACAGAGCAGTGTCCATGTGTTTCCAAACATTGCTCTCAAATCCTCTACCCATGTTACACAAAAGACATTAACGTACACCCCGACCCCATCCGACAAAATAATTCCCTCAAAGACTTTCTCTTCTCTCTATGCGGGAAGATGAGGAAGATAAAACAAGGGAGAGGAGGATGATGAATTCGGCGGAAGTAAATGACGGCATGACCTTCCCTCATCCCTACTCTGATGTGGTGGAAAAAGTAATTACATTCTACTCCGCTTCCGGCCAGATAAGTTAATAATTAGTGGAATGGAACAAGGAGTTTCGCACCAATGAGAAATTAACCGCGTTCAGGTACCTTCCATATTCCTTTCATTCATGCCTGGTTTCGGATTAACCAACTCTTCCTAGCAAGGAGGAAAACTTTTACTTTTAGGTGAGGAAAGTTCCAAACTTTCATCAACGGGATAATAATGATTACCCCCTCCATTTTCTAATTCTACCACTACTGATTTTTGAAGAAAGGATCCCATTCATTTTAGTACAGCATTCGTTGAATTCTGAGTTGGCTGTGACAGAAATAAAGTTATTTTGTATTTTTACTCCTTCTCATTCATGGTAAACAGTAAAGTGCTAATGGGATTAGATACTTCCGCTGAACGTAAAAAATTTATTCAATTATTGGAGGAATATTTAGTATGGGAACAAGGGAAACCCTTTCTGTCTCCGCCTGTTCAAATAAGGACTGCTGAAGAGATCAAAGCGATACCACATTTTTATGACACTCCGTATTTTTTATGCTTCCCATAAAATGACTATTATACTTAATTGACATGGAGAAAGAAATGAATTTGACCGTCGAAGTCACTAAAAATTAAAATCAAAATAAGAGCCTAAGCGGAAACTTCCGTCTTAATTCCCTTTCCTTTTTACCCATGCACGTTTATGGAGAATTGTTATTACACTTTTTATTGTTTTTAGTTTCTCAATTTCAGCAACTTTATGCTAAGCACTTAAAGTTGACCTAATTTATTGTTTTCACTTTCAGAAAACAATATTCTCTTTTACCGATGGGAAGCCATTATTCTTAAATGTTTACTCTCTAAGATTAAAAATTAATGAATCATATGGCAGGTGCAGATGGAAGTGGAGAAAGTATTAAAGTATTTCAACAGCGAGGCTCATTCGCTCATTGTTCACGAGGTAGAATTGGAACACAAGACGAAATAGTCCACAGAATGAGGAACATAAATGTAAAAAGGGTAACAGTGGTAAACCTTATTCAATATTGCATTGATTTCGTTTTAGCTGGGTAAGAATGTGATATGACTATTGGTTACCTGTAAAATCTTGTTCCGTACGCAGCAGACATCAGAACAGTTTTTAGGTCAGTTTAAGTAAGATTCGCATTAAACGGACCATCAGAATTCATTATAATTGGAAGTAGGCTCATAATTGGCCTCTTCACTGTGTATCAACACGCGTAAACCTTCCATTAGAGATGAATAACTAAATTATTAACAGGTCTGTAGTCGAGCGTGTCCAACTCCGCCTTCTTCAACCTATAACGAGACTGGAAATGCTCAATTGATTGATTGATTGATTGATTTTTTTTGCAGCTCCACAAAAAGACATGGGAATTAAGGTGACTGGCACAAGGGTCCCCGGGTACGTGAACGTGTCGTGCTGGGCCTCTGGCGTCTTCCCGGAGCCCCGACTGGCGTTGTACTATGGAGAAAGTGCCGATCAAAAGTAAGTCAATCATTAGCACATGAATATCTCCGTTGGATGAAGACTTTGTTGATTTTGTTAAACGAAATCCATTTAACGAAATTCCTCCGTACGAACCCAACCATCTGTTGTGGAATTAAACTTTTCCTGAGCTCTCTGACGAAGTAGAAATTGGCAACACCTGGGGGATATATGGTAATTAAATACTCCTTGTCCCACTTTTGTGAAAGTAATCATAGGCCACTGGAGAGTAGTAGTACGAACTCCATCGAATCCTTTAGTGTCTTTTGGTTGCCATTATTCCCTGTTGCCAGAGAAAGGCACGCGCGGGAGAAAGTTGGGTATTGAGGAAAGTTATTCAGGGTTTATTCATTTTTAGGTAATAAATTACCTATGTATCATGTCCAGTTTGGAATATTATAAAAG
>Ga0194135_10001045_pt1 | contig 16214 bp, 10 predicted proteins | sample LitLau_LLRF_2013_FD_134024 | JGI IMG/M metagenome (GOLD analysis project Ga0194135, IMG submission 134024) | Freshwater sediment microbial communities in response to fracking from North America - Little Laurel Run_MetaG_LLRF_2013 (version 2) | ecosystem: Environmental > Aquatic > Freshwater >...
AGGATCGGTAACACTAATTGTTACAGCTAATCTTTCTGAACTTTCACAACTTGTAGCAGCGTCTTTTAATGCTGCATAATAAGTTCCGCTGCTTAGCGGTGTTGTTGAAGCGATTGCAGTTCCGCCTGTCAACGCTGTATACCAAACAATATTCGTTTGATTGAACTGAACACTTGCAAAAGTTGGCGCATTTACCAGACAGAAGTTTTGTGTTCCCGCTGTAACTAAAGTTGGTGTTCCAGGATCGGTTACTGTAACTGCAACTACAGATCGAATTGAACTTTCGCAACCCATTAAATCTTTTATTGCCCCAAAGTAAGTTCCGCTTACCAATGTAGTTGCAGGATCCAATGCTGTTCCTCCAGATGCTGCTGTGTACCAAACTACATTTGCTTCGTTAGCCTGAAGATTGGCAACTGTTGGAGCATTTACTAAACAGAAATTCTGATTATAACTTATAGAAGTTGGCGTAGCAGGATCATTAACAATCACAGTTGCAACTTTAAGCTCTCCGTTTTTATTCTGACATGTATTATCACTTGTAACAGCTACATAATAAGAAACAGGACTCATAGCAGTCGTAAGACCTGATATTGTTAAGACTCCCGTTGTATTGTTCACTGCATACGTTACTCCGCCCACGGTTCCATTAAGAATTGGCTGAGTTTTATTGGCATCCAAATACCAAAAGAAAACCGGATTTGTCAGACTGCTTGTTGGTGTTAATACCGCATTAGTATCATGACAAATAGATGCATTTTCTACTTCAATATCTGTAGGTAGTGAAGTTGGTAAAATGGTGAATGTTACTTGTTTTCTATTGGCTGGTGTAGTCTCACAAAACTCATCTGAACTAATTCCAACATAGTAAGTATAAGTCCCAGGAGCTAATCCTGTTACAACTAATTTAGCAGTTGTTTCACCTGCAATTAACTGGCTTGTGGTTCCATCAAAACTATACCAATGATATACAGGATTAGTAAGTACCGGCGTATTACTCAAAATTGCATCCAGTGTTACCTGACCAGTTTCAGAACAAATAATAGTACTGTTTCCTCCATTTATGGTTACGTTTGCTATTGCACCAGCAGGAGTAGTTGGGCTAACCACTACTGTTACTTCTCCTCTTTGTAAAGCAGCACAACCGTAACGAATAGGCTGAATATAATATTTGTAAGTTCCTGCAGCTAATGTAGCCGGAATGGTATAGGTTTGACCACTCGCTACGAGATTTCCTCCCGTTGGCGAATCATACCAGGCGTAATCGGCACAGTTCTTCGGCGGAACCTGGAGCGTTATAGCTGCTCCTGGACAGACCGTAATTTTATTTTCGGGATCACCATCAATAACCTGAGTATTGGTTACACGATCAATCGTGTGAACTCTAAGTTGATCTAAAACACTTGCAACACCTCCAAAAGTTATCACTACTTTATCGTATGGCTGAGTTTGAGGAGCAACAATTGTCATAGCCATTGTATCTCCTGAAAGCAATTTTAAAGTCAATAAACTACTCGTATTTTGAATTGGTGCTCCAACAGCAATATTACCTGAATAAAGCTGAATAGTAAATCCGGTAAGTAAATTAAGATTTAAAAGTGTTCCTGGTTTAGAAATTGTAATTCTTAAACTATCACCAACCATAGATGGTGTTCTGAAAGTTGTTGTAAGTTCAGCAGCAGCAAGTACTCCAGCTCCACTAAACATTGTAGCATAAGTAGCTATGTCTCCATCAGCCACATTCCATGGATTAGAAACACCTACAGTAGCAGTCAGCGCGCCAACCCCTAAGTCTTTTACACCAGAGAAAACATCTTCAATATCTCCCTGTCCACAAGCAATTTGTGTAACTTGTTTTTTATAATAGGCATCATAAACATTAATATTTTGTGCCACACTTAAAATAGATCCTAATTGTACACGGATACCATCATAATCCTGAAGTCCTGAAGTATTAGAAGGTACAAATGTATATTCGAATGAATTTTGACCTGGCAATAAATTCAATAATGATCCTGATACCGATTGTAAAGTTCCAATATCAATTGGATTATTAGATCCGTCACGTTTAGTACCTACTACTGAAATACTTTGTCCAACAGCAATTAAACTATTTTCTAAACCTAATTTTACCGTTACCGGAGTTCCTTTAGGGATAGTTGTTGGCCATTGTAAATTTTGCCAGGTAGTTCCAATACCCAAAACTCCTAAACCGGTTGTAATGGTAGAAAAAGTACTTGGATCACTATCTACAGCCAAAGGTCCATATGTTACTCCACCAGTAATAATTGATCCTGAAGATTCTGTATTAGCATATACTCTTTCCTGTAGTGTATCACAAGTGGCAGGATCAATTACACTAATTGTTACCGTTTGACTTGTAGTACAAGATCCGTTGCTGGCAATTACAGTATAAGTGAATACTCCTACTGTATTAAGAGGACCTGTAGTATTAGACCCTAAAACATTTCCTTGTGGATCGTACCAGGTTATGGTTCCGTTTGATGTTGCATTCAAAGTAACCGAAGAACCTTTTGTAACCGCTATTGAACTTGTTACTCCTGTTAATGTTGGTAATGGAGTTACGTTTACAGTTACTGGTACTTTTGCAGATGGACAGTCAACACCAGTTGTCTGAGCCTGAATAAAATAATTACCACTAGCTATTATATTTGATGCAGCCTGATCTGTAATTGGATTATTAGCTGAATCAAAGAAAGTATAAGTTGTATTTCCCGATGCATCAAAATTTGTAATAGCATCTTTTAGGTTTACTTTTGCACAACCTACAAACGGACTTGTAACCGCTAAGGCTGAGCCTGCAGGATAATCTACCTGTACAGCTTTTAGTGTACCACTTACATTTTCGCAAACACCTCCGTTAAGAACAGATACATAATAAGTATAAGGTGCATTGGCAGGAATAAGTCCGCTAATAGTAAGTGCTCCCGTTGTAGGATCTTTTACATAAGTTACTCCTGCTACCGTACCTGTCGTAATTTCTTGTGTTTTATTTTGATCTGTATAATATTTAAAAGTTGCCCCTGCTAAAGCAGATGTTGGAGCCAATACAATGCCTCCTGTACAAGAAGCCGTTAAAGGACTTGCAATTGTAATATCTGCTGGAGTTGGCAGAGGCAACACAGTAATTGTTACCGGCTGACGTACACTATTGATACAAGTTCCTCCGCGGGTAGCTTCTAAATAATAAGTAGTAGTGGTTGTTAAAGCAGCAGTTGGATTAACAGTTACCACGTTTCCTCCTATTGGAGCATCATACCATACAAATGTTTCTGTTCCTGTAGAAGATGCAGTTAATGTAGTTGTTGATCCCGAACAAATTGGTGATGAAGCTCCTGTTATTATTGCATTTGGAAATCTGTATGAAGCTTCATAAATATTCAGAGTAGTTAATAAAGTTGCTACTCCTCCTCCTATACGAATTTCAAGTTTGTCAAATGCTGCAGTTGCAGTAAAAGTGGCTTTAAATTTATTTCCTGACAGTAATTGCAGACTCAATAAATTATTTGTAAGCAAAAATCTATCATTATTATAGGTCGCCCCATTATAAGTAGCAAAACTAATTCCGCCTCCTAATAAAGATACATCAGCAAGTCCGTTTGGCAATTCTAAATCAACCTCAATAATATCTCCTGCCTCACCCGGATTAGGAAAAGTTAATTGTTGTTGTATATAAGCACCTGCTGCTGCAACCGGAGTATGAAGACTGGCAAAAGTATTTATATCTCCATCTACAGAATCATTCGGATTAGTAGATGTACATAAAGCACAAAGTAAACCATCTGTAGAAGTTACCTGCGAATCAGGCTGTAAACAATTACTAACAGTATTGATTACCATCACATTAATTGCTGCTCTTGTACTGCTTGTACAATCTGAAGCTACAGCTCTTGCCTGAACATAAAATGTTTTATTCGCAGTTAAAGCCGGACTAGGAGTATATGTATTGGAACTTGGCAACAAAAGATTTCCTCCAGTTGGAGCATCATACCAATCATAATCGAATCCGGCATTTGCTGTAACTGCTAAAGTCACACTTTGACCAGAATGAATTACAACATTTGATGATACAGGAACCGGTACCGCTGGTCTTGGATTCACATTTACCGTAACAGGTGTACGAGTTGCACTTAAACAGCTTCCAATTTGTGCTTCGACATAGTAGGTAATTGGGGCGGTTAAATTGGGTGTTGCATATGAAGTCCCGGTAAATAGCAAATTCCCCCCTGTAGCTGCATCATACCATTTATAGGTTGTTCCAGCAACTGGTGAGTCGATAGTTATTGTTGTAGTTTCTCCACTACATAAGTTTAACGGGCTAGCAGTAACAACTAATGGTGCTACAGGATTACTTACTGTTACAACAACAGGATTCCTTTCACTATTCATACAACCATTACGAGTAACTTCTACATAATAAGTTGTATTAACAGTCAAAGGCACGGTTGTATAAGCAGCGGTACTGCTTAATAAGTTTCCGCCAGTTATAGCATCATACCATTTAATCGTTTCACCTAAGGCCAGATTAGCCGTTAAAGTTGTGGTTTGTCCTCCGCAGATTGCTACATTTCCCGAAATTACAGGTGCTTTATATCTATAACTTGCCTGATAAATATCCAGATTGGTTAGTGCAGTTACCAGACCACCTAATCGAATTTCGATTCGATCAAAATTAGCACCAGCTACAATACTTGCCTTAAATCGGTTACCTGATAATAATTGTAAAGTAACCAAAGAATTATTGATAAAAACTCGGTCGCCGTTATAAGTCGCTCCATTATATGTTGCTAAACTCACAGCTCCTAATAAAGAAAGATCAGCAATACCTCCTGGTAAAGCCAATTCGACATCTACAATATCTCCCGTTTTACCAGGATTATTAAATTGCAAAGTTTGTTGAATCCAACCGTTTACTAAACCAACCGGAAGCGTTAATCTGGCTGCAGTAGCACTATTACCATCTACAGAATTATCCGGAGTTGTAGAAGAACAAAGCAAACAAAGTCCGTTTTGAGTAGTTTGCTGGCTATTTGCTTCAAGACAGCCTCCTAGTGGAGCTGATATAACGGTCACCGTTACAGGTACTCTTGTAGCACTTACACAAGATCCAACAGTCGAACGCGACTCAATATAATATGTTTTAGTTACTGTTAATATAGGAGTTGTAAATGTATTAGAATCTCCTAATAATTTAGTCCCGCCAGTTGGCACATCGTACCAGTCTAAAGTAACATTTGCTTCAGAAGTCGAAGCATTTAATGTGGCATTCTGACCAGATAATATAGACACACTTTGAGTTAAAACTGTAGCAAGTCTCGGAACTGGTGTTGAAGTAACCGTAACCTGAGTTCGCGTTGGGGTTTTACATGCTCCAATTGCTGCTTCTACATAAAAATTAGTAGTCCCGGTTGGAACAGTTGGGGTATACGTATTTCCTGTAGTCAAAAGTGTTCCTCCAGTTGGAGCATTATACCACGAATAAGTGGTTCCTAATACCGGATTTATCACTGATAAAGTTGTTGACTGCGTTGCGCCTGTCGAGCAAATCGAAGTTCCTGTGGTACTTATAGTAGGCAAAACAGGATTCAGAATATCTATAGTTACCGGTAATCGTTCACTACCCTCACAACCTGCAGCTCTGGTTACTCCTATATAATATGTTGTATTAGCATTTAAAACAGGAGTGGCAAAAGTATTTGCAGTAGATAAAGCAACAGTTGATGTTGGCGAATCATACCACGCTAAAGATGTCCCAACAACCGGAGTTGCTGTTAAGGTAGTAGAAGTTCCTGTACAAATTGATTGAGTTGTACCTCCGCTAATCGTTGGTTTTGCAAAATCCAATCGAACATCGTAAATTTTTAAATTTACAAGAAGACTTAAAAGCCCTCCAACCTGAATCTGTACCTGATTAGTATCTCCAGTTACGGTATACTTAAATACTCCAATAGTATTGCCATTAAGTAAATTCAGATTAAGCAGTGGGCTGTTTAATGGTAAACTTGTGCCTACATTAGCTCCTGAAAGTTTAGCCTGAAGAGTTACATTAGATAATAATCCTACATCCAGCAAACCATTGCCTGTACCTAAATACAAAACAATTTGATCTCCTGCTTTTGCAGTTTGATTCAGAGTTAAAGTCTCTTCGACAAAACAACCTACACCAACGGCATTTGTCAGACTCGCATAAGTCACTAAGTTCGCATCATTATCAAATGCGCTTGCAGGATTAGTTACATTTAATCCTACACATAATAATCCGCCCTGGCTATTAGTTTGAGAGATAGGTCTGCAAACTGTCTGCGCAAAAGCGTTACTACATAAAAGGAAGAAAAGTAATAGTCCGAATAATCTCTTTTGAAAAACGAGATCATAAAAAGTAAAAGTTTTTTTCATAATTTGGAAGATTAGAAAATGGACAATAAAATACCTCTTGCGATAAGCACGTATGCTTAGGCAATTAAAAAAACACTAAAAATCAAATAGTTAAAAATGAAATTTAAATACGTAGTATACTAAGAATGTAAACTCCATTTCACAAAAAAATCATGTCGTATTGCGTATAACAAAGTATACGGAAGAGCATTTTTTATTCGTTTTGAATAAAAAAGATCCAAAAAAATTTGAGGAATACTGATCTAAAACAGAATTCCGGGAGGAGTGATTTGTTAAAGTACTAATTTTCATAAAAGAAAATTTAAGTTTTGGAGAACTGGGGTATTCCTTAATATATAGAATGATTCAATATTCATAAAAAGTTGATTAGGCTTTATATAAACTTTGTTTCTTTAGATTAAACTCTAAAAATTGAATCAATTTATTTTAATAACAACAGTGACGGGATTAAATTTTAAACACACCAATGCTATTCATTTACAAAATTTCAAATTGGAGTTTGTAAATGAAAACATAATATGATTGGAAAATTGTTGAAAAAAGTTTGAAGTGGAACTAAAACTGGATTTGATGATAAACTCAATTTTATTCAAACTAATAAAAAATAAAGCTAAAATAATATTAATACCTAACGCAAGCCTTACAAAGAAAGTAATGATCAATTCCATAAGCAAATTAATTAAGTTGTTATTAAAATTTTAACTCTAAACGATATAATACAAAATCATTTTTTTATAATCATTTAAAGACTTTTAAATGATGTTTTAGAAAAGCCTTAAAATAATTTTGTTTAACCTTTCTTATTCTAAAATTAGAAAAAAGAAAAACATAAAACAAGTATAAAATTCTTATTATTTTGGTTTTAATAAAATTTTAGTTTTAGGAAATAACGGAAAACATTAGAAAAATCACTGCTTACAAAGAAAAAAGGATGTTATAAATGTCTTAAAAAAAAGATGCACATTTTCTGTTAAAACTTAAAAAAGAAAGTTATTACTTACAAAAATAATCCGAAAATCGATTAAACTTTGGGTTTAAAATAAGAAATGAGAACGGAATCTTACAAAAAATAGAGAGATCAACGTTTTTTTGAGTTATTCAAAAAAAAGGGTAGAAATACGGGTAAAAAAAAACACAAAACTTTAAACAAAAGTTAAACAAATGAAAATAGGTAAACAATTTAACATCAATCACTTACCTATTTTATGAATTATTTGATAAAAAAATTAGGATTCAATGATAGTATTGATTTGAGTAAACAATTGTCCGTCACTTAAAAAAGCACCTTGCTGGATCAATTCAAAAATAGAAGTATTTCGGTCTTCAGTAAAAATTTTTTTACCTACTTTCATTTCTATATTTTCTGTAAACATATTATCACTAAGCCATTGCAAACCTTCTTTGGTTAAAAAATCAGTTTCCGGAACCAATGATTTCAAAACTATTGACTTAACCTCTTCTTTAAAACACTGGAACAAAAAAATATGATTTTTAGAGAAATGTTCCAGAAACTCTGCTCTTGACAAAACACCTTCCCAGATTAAATCTGAAAATACATCTAATTCCTGTTCCGCTACTTCAGGCTTATTTATTTTTAGAGAATCCCACTCTGCTTTATCAATAGTTTGTGTTGCTAAAAAATTAGCAAATTCAGCGTGCAATTCATCAAATTGCTCTTTTGTTAATCTTGCGTATTTCATTTTCTTTTAGGCTTTATGCCTCACGCTATAAGCTTTAAGCAAGATGCTTTGCGCAAATAACTTTAAGTCTGATTATTTTAATTATATTACTTCTTTTAAACAAAAAAATCCCGATTCTCATCGGGATTTTTATATAGTACATAAAACTATTACTTTTCAGCTATAATTTCGTATGGTAATTCAACTATAACATCTCTGTGTAAACGGATGCTTGCAGAATATTTTCCAGTACGTTTAACAATACCACTAGTGATGAATTTTCTGTCGATAGCGTTGCCAGATTTCTCTAAAGCTTCAGCAATATCGATGTTTGTGATAGAACCAAAAAGTTTCTCTCCACCAGCTTTTGCAGTAAGTTTAATTTCAAGAGCTTTTAAAGTTTCAGCTAATGCTTTAGCATCAGCAACAACTTTAGCTTCTTTGTGTGCTCTTTGTTTTAGGTTTTCAGCTAAAACTTTTTTAGCAGAAGGAGTTGCTAAAGTAGCAAAACCCTGAGGAATTAAATAGTTACGTCCGTAACCTGGTTTTACAGATACTACATCATCTTTAAATCCTAAGTTTTGTACGTCTTGTTTTAAAATAAGTTCCATGTTGTTGTCCTTATATTTTAGAAGTTAGGTTCTGTTTTATACAGAAACCAGCGACTAGAGTTTTTAATTATTTTAATAAATCGGCCACGTATGGCATTAAAGCTAAGTGACGAGCTCTTTTTACAGCTACAGAAACTTTTCTTTGGTATTTTAATGAAGTACCTGTTAAACGACGAGGAAGAATTTTTCCTTGCTCATTAACAAATTTCAATAAGAAATCAGCATCTTTATAATCGATATATTTGATTCCTGATTTTTTGAAACGGCAATACTTTTTAGTTTTGTTAGTTTCAATGTTTAAAGGCGTTAAATATCTGATATCTCCGTCTTTTTTTCCTTTTGCAGATTGCTCAATTGTAGACATAATAATTACGCTTTAGTAGATTTTAATTTTGCTCTTCTTCTTTCCGCCCATGAAATAGCGTGCTTGTCTAAACTTACAGTTAAGAAACGCATAACTCTTTCGTCACGTCTAAATTCAGTTTCAAAAGCAAGTAGAACTTCTCCGGCTACTTTGAATTCGAATAAGTGATAAAAACCACTTTTTTTGTTTTGGATTTCGTAAGCCATTTTTTTAAGACCCCAATCCTCTTTCGATACCATTTCAGCTCCTCTACTAGTAAGAAATTCTTCAAATTTCGTTACTGTTTCCTTCACCTGAACCTCAGATAAAACGGGATTTAAAATGAAAACAGTTTCATAATGATTCATAAATACAATATTTATTTGTTAAAATTGGGTGCAAAAGTAACCATAAAATTTAAATATACAACACTTTTTTGCTTTTATTCGTTGTAAAGTAAAAAATGTACGCTGATTTTAGTTTTTTTTACAAAAAAATAATACATTTACTACTGCTATCCTGAATTTATTCTAAATTTAAAATGTTATGAAACTAAACTGTGTTGTTGTAGATGATAGTTCTATACAGAGGACCATTATTGCAAAATTAGTTAATAATCACCCAGGTTTGCACTTGATCGGGGACTTTTCTAATGCAATAGAAGCAAAAAGCTGTATCTCTTTAAATAATATTGATTTAATTTTTCTGGATATAGAAATGCCTGTTATTAATGGTTTTGACTTTCTTGACGGCTTAAAATCTAAGCCACAAATTATATTTATTACTTCTAAAGCAGAATATGCTTTAAAAGCATTTGACTATGATGCAACTGATTATCTTCAAAAACCTATTGCCGTAGATCGTTTTAATGCTTCTGTAAAAAGAGCTATCGATATGCATTTACTTAAAAAAGACGTAAAAGAAGAAGAAGGAGAACATATATTCATTAAAAGTAATCTTAAAAAACTTAAAATCTTTACAGCAAAAATCAAATGGATTGAAGCATTTGGAGATTATGTAAGAGTGGTTACCGAAGACGACAGTAATCTGGTACTCTCTACAATGAAATCTTTTGAAAATGATTTATCAAAAGACAAATTTATTCGTGTACACAAGTCCTATATTATTAATATAGACAAGGTAGAACGCTTCAATAGTAAATTTGCCGAAATTGGTATTACAAAAATTCCGCTTAGCCGTAACAAAAAAGAAGATCTTGTAAAAGCATTGTCAACGTCGTCTTAATAAAAATCGACGTTTGCAATTACCTTTATAGATCTGTACTGAGCAACTGCCTCAAAACTATTCAACATTTTCTGAATAGTTTTTTTTGTACTTCCTAAAGGCAGATTCTGCGGAATCTTTATCAAAATGGTCCTAATGTATTCATTCCTGATCCTGCTAATTCCAGGTTCTTCAGGCCCCAAAACAGGCATATTCAGATTTTGACTTAAAACCTGATACAACCACATTGAACCTTCTTTAAGCTTTTCAAAATCACGGTGTTTCAAAGTTAGTTTTATAATCCTGAAATAAGGAGGATATTTATAAATCTGACGATCATACAATTGCTCTTTATACATACCTATATAATTATGGTTTGTAACCTGCTGAATTGTATTATGATTTGGATTATAAGTCTGAATTACAACTTTACCCTGTTTTTCGGATCTTCCGGCTCTTCCTGCAACCTGTGTCATCATTTGAAAACTGCGCTCAAAAGCTCTAAAATCGGGATGATGCAGCATATTATCCGCATTCATAATCCCAACCAGGCTAACATTATCAAAATCCAAACCTTTGGCAAGCATTTGAGTTCCTACCAAAATATCAATTTCCCTATTTTTAAACGAATCTATTATTTTTTCAAAACCAAATTTCCCCCGGGTAGTATCCTGGTCCATTCTTCCGGTTTTGGCTTTTGGAAAAAGAGAAACCAATTCTTGTTCGATTTGTTCCGTTCCAAAACCTTTTGTTGTTAAATCGATACTCGAACAACTATGACAATGCGTTGGTTTTGCTATTGAATAACCACAATAATGACAACGCAACTGGTTTTTATGTTTATGAAAAGTAAGACTCACATCACACTGCTGACAATGCGGAACATGACCGCAGGTCAGACATTCTATTATAGGAGAATATCCTCTTCTGTTTTGAAATAAAATGATCTGTTCGCCTAAAGATAAAGCTTCAGCAATTTCTTCGATTAGAAGATCGCTAAAATGTCCAGTCATTCGTTTTCTGAAATGCTTGTCTTTTAAATCAACCAAAACAATATCGGGCATTCGAACATTATTATAACGTTCGGTTAACGAAACTAAACCGTATTTATCTATTTGTGTATTAAAATAAGTCTCAATACTTGGTGTTGCAGATCCTAATAAAACTTTTGCTCTATGAAAGCTTGCCAGAACTATAGCCGCATCTCTGGCATGATATCGGGGTGCCGGATCGGTTTGTTTGAATGTTTGCTCATGTTCTTCATCAACAATAAGCAAACCTAAATTAGCAAAAGGCAAAAACAAAGCCGACCTTGCTCCTATTACAATCTGTGCTTTTTCTGAATTTTCAAGCGTTTGTTTCCAAACCTCAACTCTTTCATTATTGCTGTATTTAGAATGAAAAACAGCGACTTTATCTCCAAAATGAAGCCTTAAACGAGAAACCAGTTGCGTGGTAAGTGCAATTTCCGGAAGCAAATACAAAACCTGTCTTCCTGTTTCCAGATACTCTTCAATTAATTTAATATAAATTTCCGTTTTCCCGCTTGACGTAACTCCGTGAAGCAGACAAACTTCTTTTTCAGTAAAACTCTCCTTTATTGCCCTAAAAGCGTTTTCCTGAGCTTCACTTAACAGCAATTGTTTATCTGTAGTTTCTCCGTTAAAAGACACTCTATCGTGCTGTAAAAGATATTCTTCAAAAATTTCCTTATCAATTAAGGCTTTTACAATAGACGAAGTCGAACCTGAAACCTCAACCAGTTGTTTTACCGTAATTGGTTTCTTTTCAGATGCCATAATTTGAAAATAAGCCAAAACAACTTCCTTTTGTTTACTGGCATTTTTCAGGACATCTAACAATTCTCCTAAACCATTATCTAATTCGTATTTAGCATGCAGTTTTACATACCGAATTAATTTTGGCTTATAACTTTCCTTCATTTCTTCTTCTAAAACAATGATGTCTTTTGCTATCATTTTTTGAAGAACCGGAAAAATATTTTTCTTGTTTAATATCGAAATAATGTCCTGAACTTTTAACGAACTCTGGTGATGTAAAGCTTCATAAACCAAAAATTCTTCATCAGAAAGTTCAGAATCATTTACTACTACTTCAGGCTTATGAGAAATAATAGTTTCACTTTCCAGTAATAATCCACCAGGAAAAGCACCACGATAAACATCTCCAATTCCGCACATATAATATGTTGCCACCCAAAGCCAGTGCTGAATCTGAACTTCTGTAGCAATAGGTCTTTCATCCAGAATCTGATGAATTTCTTTAGCATCATACAAACTCGGTTCATTTTGATGAATATCAATAACCAATGCTGTATATATTTTGCTTTTACCAAAAGGCACCGCAACACGCATTCCTTTTTTAATAAAATGAAATTCGGCCTCAGAAATACGATACGTAAAAGTTTTAGCTAAGGAAAGCGGCAGGACAACTTCGACAAAAAACATGTAACTATTTTATAAGATTGGTAGATTATTTTTTTTCTGAAGTTTTTGCTTCATTGTATGCCTGAACTAATTTTAAGGTATGATCTAAAGAGGATAATACTTTCCAATCATCATGACCGGTAATGATATATTTAGGATGTTTAAACTTTGTTTGTACAATTTTGATAGACTTTTCCCATGCTTTTACATCAGCATCGCCCAAATATCCCAGTTCTTTAGCCTCGGCACTTTTGATAAAGCAGCCTCCATAAAGTACCTTTTCTTTATTAAACCAAACTACAATATTATCCTGTGCATGACCTTTACCAGGATAAAACACTTCAAAAGTATAATTTCCAACTTTAAATGTGGTGTCATTCGGAATTATAAATTCCGCTCTTTTTTCGTTATTCTTTTGAAGAATCTGATCTGTTAACTTTATTGTATATGTTTTAATTCCTTTTTGTCTGTAAAAATCCAGACCTCCCGCCCTGTCTTCATGCGAATGCGTGGCAAAATGCATAATAACACTCTTATTATGTTTTGCTTTTATACTATCTAGTAAAGGCTGAAATTGTGTTTTATCCCAGGGTGCATCAAACAAAACAACTCCTTTACTTGTAACAAGATACATGGCATTTGCAGAAATCAGTGTTCCTTTGTAATCATGAAAAGTTCTATAAACATAAAAGCCACCTGTTAGATGACTTATTTGTAATGGCGAACTCTTAGATTGTGCAAAACTATGATGGGTTAGTATTGCTAAGAATAAAAGTAATGATACTAATTTTCGCATTTTATTTTTATAAAATTAATTTTTCACTCTCGTCCAATATTGCGTTCTTCCCATAATAGAAATTCCGATATAACCACGAAGTTTTAATTTATCAGCCGAATCAAGAGTAATATAACATTTGTATTTTTTTCCGTTTGTCGGGTCCAGAATTGTACCTCCGTTATATTCAGAACCATCCTTTTTAAGACCATTAATAATGATCATTCCTAAAATTGGTTTATTTTTTTCTGCACCATCACATTTAGAACAAACATCTTTTTTATGATCTTCACGAAGTATTTCTACCACCTTACCATATAATTTTCCAGATTTCTCATAAACTTCTACAACCGATTTTGCTTCACCTGTTTCATCATCGATTGTTTTCCATTTTCCAATTACACTTTGAGCTTGCATACTCAATGCACAGAAAAAAACACCAAGCGTTAACATCCAATTTTTCATACTATTTATTTTTTTTTTGTTTTAATTTTCTGATCGTAGCATTTAGTTCGAACCCTAAAAGCAGTATCATACAGTTTATCCAAATATAAAACATTAGAATTAATAATGTCCCAATTGAACCATAAAGTTCGTTATATTTTGAGAATTTTATAACCCAAATCCCAAAAAAGAACGAAGATATAACAATTAAGATGGTGGTAAAAACAGATCCAATACTTATAAAAGGCACTTTATTATACTGTTTTGTACCATAACGCAATAATATTGAAGAGGTTATCAAAATCATTAAAATAACAAACAAATACCGGCCTAAAATAATCAGCGGAATGCGATCACTTAGCACATCCTGAATGATTGTTTTTTGAATAAATACCTCAAAAACAACAATTGTTGCTACTGTAACAAACAATATAATGGTCATGATAAGCGAAATGGCCAAGGCAACCAAATACTGACTAAAAAAACCTCTTTTATCAAAAACATGCTTAGAGGATTCAAATCCGCTTAAAATACCGTTAATACCATTTGCCATCAGGAAAATCGAAAGCAAAAAACCAGATGACAATAATCCGGAATGACTGTTATTTAAAATATCGCTAATAATTTTACTAATCGCATCAAAAGTATTTGGAGGAACGCTTTGCTGCACAAACTGCAGGAAATCATTCTGAAAATTATCTATTGGAATAAACGGAATTAAGTTTAAAATAAATAATGCAAAAGGAAACAAAGCCATGAAAAAACTAAAAGAAACTGCACTGGCATGATACGAAAATGCTCCTTCAAGAATTCCTAAAGTATACATTTCAAGTAAATCATACAGCGAAAAACCTTCTAGCCAAGGCAATTTTATTCTCTTAAGAAATCGGGCACCATATTTTACAACTGGTATCTTTTCAATCCGATCTTCTATCTCTTGCGACATATTTTTTTGATTTTTAGACTTCTTAGAGGTTAGACTTCTTAGATTTTTAAATTAATATTGATAATTAACAATTTAAAAAGCCTTCAGACTCAAATCCATGTTATAAACAGAATGCGTTAAAGCACCTGACGATATGTAATTTACACCACACAAACCATATTCCCGAATCGTTTTTTCGTTGATATTGCCAGAAGATTCTGTTTGGCATTTTTTACCAATTAACCCGACTGCTGTTTTAGTATCTTCATAATTAAAATTATCAATCAGAATTCTGTGTACACCATCGCTTAAAAGAATTTCGCGAATTTCATCAAGATTTCTGGCTTCAACAATAATATCTAAATCGAGGTTATTTACTTTCAGATATTCTTTGGTTTTCTTTATTGCCAAAGTAATCCCGCCTGCAAAATCAATATGATTATCCTTTAACATCACCATATCATACAAAGCAAACCGATGATTTTCTCCGCCTCCAATTTTTACAGCCCATTTTTCGGCAGCCCTGAAATTTGGAGTCGTTTTGCGTGTATCCAGAATCTTAGCACCTGTTCCTTCTAAAAGCTGAACATACTCATCTGTTTTTGTTGCAATCGCAGACATACGCTGCATGGTATTCAAAACCACTCTTTCTGATTTCAGAATAGACTGAGAACTTCCTGAAACTTCAAAAACCACATCACCATATTCTACATGTGTTCCATCTTCAATATAAGTCTTGATTTTTAGTTTCGGATCTACATATTCAAAAATCATTTTTGCAAGTGCAACACCCGCAATAATTCCCTGATCTTTTACTAATAATTTAGCCTGTCCGTGCGCCGTTTCAGGAATACACGCCAATGAACTATAATCGCCTGTACCTACATCTTCGCGAATTGCATTGCTAATTAATAGTTGTAATTCGGTTTGAAATTGTGCTTCGCTAATCATTCTTCTTAGATTTTATAAGATGCTAAAGTAGGATATATTTTGTGGATTTGAAAATTCAGCTAACAGGAAAAACAAGTTAAGGAAGTAATTTTTTCTTTTTGTGTCATTAAACTATTTAGAAAAAATAAGCTTTTATTCTTCATGAAAGTTAAGAATTTAATGCTTAAAATGTTTTTATTTTTTGTTTGTTTAAAATTATGATCTCATGTCAGTATCGATTTCTCATTGAGGCTCTGGGATTAATTATTAGCTTAAGAGAGCATAACTTAACAAAATATTCGAAATGATATGCAAAAACTAAACTAAGGATACTTGAAAAATGAAATCTCAGTAACCGTTTTCAAGCTTCCAATTTTGAATAAACAGCTCTGATTATTTTTCATGTCTCATATTTTCTC